>JAANMT010001106.1_pt1 | contig 27412 bp, 21 predicted proteins | sample 7279711 | NCBI WGS metagenome assembly JAANMT01 (sample SAMN14094538, study PRJNA606508) | bioreactor metagenome | isolation source: A lab-scale SPAN reactor treating ammonium-rich wastewater day 1 | place: Ireland: Galway | collected 2017-01-16 | reverse complement strand
ACACACGCATTCACCGAAGTATCATGCTGTGTGTGCCGTATATCGATCACGAGTCGGAAAGTAGCCGGGATTATTTACTATCAGTTCATCCCGGCCCTCGTACTTGTTATTTGAAATGTCTGATACGGGTATATTCTCCTTCAGTTTTGAGCGTAATCGTCATCGGGGTGGATGTCCGGTTTCGCCAGAACCACCCATGATCACCGTCAAAAGCTGCTTCTAAGACGCCTTCCCGCATTTGTCCGGTCCCCTTGCTGTAACTGTGGTAGTTGATCTTCAGTTCTTTTGAATCTCCATGCTGATCAAAAACAGCTGTTCCACCATTAGTCCGCCAAACGTAGTGAACTTTACTTCCCTTTGTCATCGTCACCTTGATCTCAGTACCTTGATTTGGGGCAAGCGTTATCTTTTTTTCATGACTCATCTCTGATTTTGGAGCAAGCGGCAGAGATTCTGTTACTGCTGTTACCGCTTCAGATAATTCGGTCTGCAGGCTGGCAGCCGCATTCGCCCGATCTGCAGTTGCTTCCTCTGTCAGAGAAACTTTGATTTCTCCCATTCTTTTCAGACCGGTGATTTCACCGAAACCGGTTGGATCGATACCGTATTCCGCAGGCATTACAACAGTGACGAGTAAAAATATCGCAGTCAGTAATGCAATGACGGTAGATCTGATCAATCTGCCGGTTGAGGGTATCTCATGAGTTGAAGGTATGTTTGCGTTATACATAATTTTTCCTGTAAGAATAATCAGATGGTGCTGAATAAAATGAAATGGCCTGTAATCTGGTACCCCATCAAGAGGAAGCCGAGCATCATCATGAATGTATTGGTGTTATAGGCGTGGTTCATGAATTTTCCGGATTTCCTCCAATATGCAATTGCGATCAGAATGGCCGCCAGTGCCAGAATTTGTCCGATCTCGACACCGATATTGAAGAAAATGAGATTTGGCAGGAGTCCATCAGCCGGTAATTCGTACTCCAGGATCTTGGTGGCAAGGCCAAAACCATGAAACAGTCCGAAGATAAAAGTGGCAATCTTTGTATCAGGCTGAAAACCAAACCAGCGCTGAAAGGCTCCCATATTGTCCAGAGATTTGTAAACGATGGAAAATCCGATGATTGCATCGATCAGATAAGGGCTGACAGCAACCTCAAACAGAACACCGGATAACAGCGTAATGACATGGCCGGCAGCGAACAGCGTGACATAAATACAGATGTCCTTCAGTCGATACAAAAAGAAAATCACACCCAGCAGAAAAAGCAGATGATCGTAACCCGTCATCATATGTTTTGCGCCGAGATAAATAAAAGGTATCGGCAATATGCCGGTACTTTCCAGGATATAGCCCTTGTCACCCTCGGTGACACCATGCGCAGTAACATCAGAAGTAACTCCAAAAATTACCGCGATAAAAAGAGCCTTCATACATAAACAAGTCAACACGCCATGCTCCACAGGAGATGACATTTTCATTTCAGTCATGCAAATTGTCTCCATGAATTACAGTCCGTGGATCCGGAATTTCCGTAAACCGCGGCGATGGAACGGGTGCTGCAACAGTACTGGTTCTGTCAGGAATATAGCCTTCCCCTGTCAAGTATCCGAGACAATGATTACCAGATGAAACCGGTAATACTGAGACAGGACATACAACAGACTGAAATCGCACTGGCGCTGACTGAGCCGTCAGCACACCCGATTGTGAAATTAGTACCTGATTTCTAAAGAAGCGGTATTTCGAGGAGGGCGGAACGGTAAATCAAGAGTTGATTCAGGAATGCCGGCAGGAAAGAATCCGGGGATATTTTCCTTTCCCGGGAGAGATGGAATAATCGGTAGCAAGATAAAATAGAAAGGCTGAAACTGCCCGGCTGCATGCAGGATTAAATGATCTGTGAAATCCGGATCGTTATCGAGGGTTTCGTCATGATGCTGATGAAACCCTGTATCTGCTGCGTGATCATGGTACGAATGATGATGATCGAATCTATGCGATACATGGAAATGATCAAGCTCATGTTTGAAGATTTCCTGATGGAATGACCAGGCAACTGCATTTGTCAATAAACTGACAAACAGTATCAGAAGAATAAAATTGTTGGTCACATATCTCTTGCCCATGGCAGCAAAACTGTATACACACCCGATCAGATCGTCAACTTTTCTGATCTGATAAAAGGTGGTTTGATGAGGTATGCTGTGGCATGCCTCAAGCCCAGCCCAAAGCCCGCTTCAGCATCCGGCGACTTGCCACGCTGGTATTGGGGCTGCTGCTTGCCTGGATATGCGCCGGTGTGGCCGTCCGGGCCGTTCTGCTGGATCGTTACGCAGACTACCACGCCAAGGTTCGGGCTTACGCTCCAAGAGGTTCTGAAGATGCCTCCTCCGCGGAAATGCGCCTGGACCTCAAGTTTGCAGACGCCTACGAAGACTTGCAGGCTTCGAACGTGTTCACAGCCGCATACTGTTCCTGGAAGCTTGCGGTTTACACCTGAGCTCCTTTAGAGGCCTGGCTACGCTGAAGCGCCACCATGTTGCACTGGCCCTAGAACCTGACTTCGACCCTAAGCCCGAACATCATCCCGGGTTGCAGCTTCAGGTATTCCAGTGTGTTCTCTTCGCGGTCGCGGTACACCTTCCAGCGAGTGGCGAAGCTCAGTTGGCCATAAACACGCAGGGCCAGGTACGGAATTGGCGTACCCTCGATCATGATGCCCGCTGCCCAGCCCTCGTAGGCGAATTTGGCGTCCTTGGGCCAGCGCTTGCCTGTCAGGTCGAAGTCCTCGCGCGTGCGCCCGAAGTACTCCGTGATCGTCAATTGGGGGATGGGATGGTGCGATATGGACGCATCAACCGAAAAGGGAACGAAGTAGCGCGCCTTGAAATCAAACCACTGGCTTGGCTTCCAGTTGATCGAGGTTTCCGGAATGCCCAGTTTCAGCTCAAGGCTCGCATCGGGCTTGAAGGTGGCCTCGAAGGTCGGGATTGGCGCGTAGCGGAAGAACGCGACTTCATCGGTAGTTCCACCAAGATAGGACAGCCCGAACTGGATCGACCAGGCTTCGCTGACCTTGGCTCTGGCAAAGGCTGCTGCGATGAACTTCGTGTCATCAAACTGCGGCCGGTCAAAATCTGAGCGCTGGCCTGCACGCGCGAACACGCCCACTTGCGTGAACGGCCCGGCCTGTTGCAGGGCGATGAACGCGAACAGCCCTAACGCTGCCTCGCCAACGCGGCTGGGCATCGTGTCACGGTTGGTCTGCAGGCGCAGATAATCCAGCGTTGGCGCGCCGAAGATGTTCAGACTTCTTGATGGATAGATTGGAAACGTCAGTTCGGCTCGCGCTCGCTGGAAGGCTGCGGCATCGTCTTCTCGGTTGCGGGCCTCGCTTCCGACGCCCCAGAACAGCTCAACGCGCTCCGTGCCCCGCAGCGGCTTGCCTTCCGCCGTTCGCTCCGCGCGCCGAGACGCAATTCCGCCTGGAACCTGCTGTGCGGCTACTCCCGGTGCCAGCAGAACCAACAACCCCAGCACGCACAGCACCGCCCACCCCTGTTTTGACATGGCTAGCCTGTTGCCCCTTGCCCCGACGTCCAGCTGCACAGTTACGCCTGGCGGCCCCTGGTTATTCCAACTTCTTGTCTCCGCTGCAAAACAGCACCTTCTGGCCGCGGGCCAGATCGCGGTTGAGCCGCCAAGTCCACAAGTGCAGGCCCACGTCGTAGCGCAAGTGACACTGCTGACAAAGCGCTGCCAGGTTCTCGTCGGCGCAGTTGGCCGGATTGTGGTCCAGGTGCGCGGTGTGCAGAACAACTCGAACACGTTTGGGCCTTGGCGGCTCTCCGTAATGTCTCAAGTGGTCCCACCACCGCTTGGAGGGCCAGGGCGGCGGCTTTTCGATGGGCTGGCCGCGCTCGTCAAACCACTGTCCCTCGCGCTGCCAGCTGCCCTGAGGTCCCTGGTACACCGATTCGCCGTGCCGCTTGCCGCACTGGTCGCAGACGCCCTGCGCGCGTTCAAAGCGCACACGCCGGCTGATCTTGGACCAGTCACGCGGATAACCCTTGACCATGAGCTTGGTCGGTTTGCGCTCACGCTTGGCCTTGGTGGAAGCAGGCAGGCTCTGACTACGGCGCTTTCGCCGCGGAGCTTCGCCGCGTTCAACGGAGCGCATGACGGGCCGAATTTCCGGCATCAGTCCCCCACTCACAGTCTAAGCGTGGGCGCGACAGGCCATGGGAGTGCTTGCCTAACCGCCCGGTTAGCGGCTGGGCGGGCACCCCGCATTGACGCCGCACGAAAAATGGTCATTGTGATGCGATTGCCGTTGCAGGCTCTTCGTCATGCCGGCCATTGCCGGTTCCTGGGAGATTCACATGTTTCGGGGCAGCATCACCGCCATTGTCACACCACTTGACGCTTCAGGCCGCGTCGACCTCCATGCGCTTGAAAACCTTGTGAACTGGCAGATTGAGGAAGGCACACAGGGACTGATCCCTTGTGGCAGCACGGGCGAAAGCATCACACTGAACAACGATGAGCGTGCCGCCGTCATTGAGCGTGTCATCAAGGCCGCCAACAAGCGAGTCCCGGTCATTGCCGGCACTGGAAGTTCGGCTACCTGGGCCACGATCGAGGCGACGCGCCAGGCCGAGAAGCTCGGGGCCGACGGCGTCCTTGTCGTCACGCCGGCGTACAACAAGCCCCAACAAGAAGGGCTCTATCGGCATTACGCCGAAGTAGCCAAGTCGACCCGCCTGCCAGTGGTTCTCTACAACGTGCCGGGGCGCGCGGCGGTGAACCTGCTGCCGGAGACTTGCGCGAGGCTCAGCTCAGAGTTCAAGAACATCGTGGCCTACAAGGACGCGGCTGCCAACCTCGAGCAGACAGCCCAGGTCATGCGGCTCACGAAGCTCACCGTTCTGTCCGGAGATGACGGGCTGACATTCCCCATGATGGCCATGGGCGCCACCGGCGTCATTTCAGTGGCCAGCAATGTAGTGCCCTTTGCCGTGCGCGAATTGGTCGATGCCTGCGCGGCACGCGCCCTGGATAAGGCCCGCGAACTCCATTTGAAGCTGTTGCCGCTGGTCAACACACTGTTCATCGAGACGAACCCGGTCCCCGCCAAAGCCGCGCTCGCGGCCCTGGGCCGTATTGAAGAGCATGTGCGCCTGCCCCTGGCCCCATTGTCTGACAAGTCGCGCGAAGCACTCAAGAAAGCCATGAAGGAATTCGGCGTCTGAGGCGCAGCACCAGGGCAAGAAGGGCAAGCGTAACGAACAGTCCCGCCAGGGCATCCGAAGATTCAGAAGCGGAACAGCCACCTTCGTCTTTCTTCTTCTTGGGGAAGTTGCCGTCCTTGGTCACGTAGATTCGCACGCGATCGGAGGCACTGAGGCCCAGGGAGTCGGTCACGGTCAGCTCGAATTCCAACGCGGCATCAAACGCCGGGGCCGTGAAGCCCGCCGAAGCGCCACTTGGCGTCGACAGAACCACAGGCGGCCCTGATACCTGCACCCACTGATAGGCAAGGCTGTCGCCCGTATTGGAGTCATGGCTGGCGCTGCCATCGAGCGCTACGGGCAGGCCCCGCGCCACTGCGGCATCCGGCCCGGCTTGTGCCGTTGGCGGCAGGTTGTTTTCCACGGTGATGCTGACCGTATCGGTTGTGAAGTCTCCGCGATCATCCGATACGGTTACTTCAAAGACCAGAATCTCGTTCTGTGTCACGCTCATGGAGGCGAATGTCGGCATGGGCGTACTGGCTGCCGTCAGGGTGACTGCCACGCCCCCCACCTGAACCCATGAGAACGTCAGGGGGTCACCTTCTGCGTCGCTGCTGGCGCTCGCGTTCAGCTGCACGACGCTGCCCTCAAGCAGGGCCTGATCCGGGCCAGCGTCTGCCACCGGCGCGGCATTGTTGAGCACTGTGACCTGAACCTGGTCGGTGGTGTAGTCCCCACGGTCGTCAGTTACCTTGACCTCGAACACGAGGATTTCGTCCAGGGCAACGGCCGGAGCCGTGAAACCCGCCACGGCTGTAGCAGCGCCGCTGAGGCTGACTGACAGGCCAGAGATCTGCGACCATTGGTACGTCAGCGGGTCAGCCTCGGCGTTACTGCTTGCACCGGCATCAAGCACCACAGGAAGGCCCTCGCGTACGGCAAAGTCACTGCCGGCGGCGGCTGTGGGCGCTGCGTTGTTCAGAATGGTGACTTGAACGGTGTCTGTGTCAAAGTCTCCGCTACGGTCCGTCACCGTGACCTGAAACGTCAGCACCGTGTCCGCGCTCACCGAGGGAGCTGTAAAGGAAGGGGTAGCGCTGTTTGCGCCGCTAAGCGCGACGGCAGGAGAACCACTGATCTGGGTCCAGGCGAAGGTGACGGGGTCACCATCGGGGTCGCTGCTGGCTGAAGCGTTGAGCTGGGCGCCAAGGTTTTCCCGCACGGAAAAGCCAATGCCGGCGTCTGCCAGGGGGTCATTGTTGACGCGCACTTCGAACTCAAGGGCCAGATAGTTCAGGGTTCCTGTGTTGGTGGCCACGCGGTCACGCACATGAACCTTCCAGAGTCCGGCAATGTGTCGGTGGTGAAGTACCGTGATGTCATCGTCGTACTGCCGCGTGTCGGGGAACACGCCAATCACATCGGTGTAGTCGTCTTCGTCGCCGCTGTTCACCGTCTTCAGGTTGACGAAGGTTCCGGTGGGAGACTCGAGCAGTATCTCGATGTCGCCGCGGCGATCATGCACGACGCGCGTGTAGACCCTGACGTGGTTGATGACTCTGGGGTCGCTGACGTTGAAACTGCGTACCACGCCGGTGGCGTTGTTGTCCGGGATGCTGACAGGCGTGCCGGTGTTCAGGCTGTCCTCAAACGTCAGGTGCTGGCGTGAAGCCAGCGGAAGATTCGATGCCAGAACAAAACCCGTCACGTCGTTGGGTACGTTGACCTGCGGATTGGCCGGAATCGAGAAACCCCGCACGCGAACCTTCCAAAGGCCGGGAGCCGGGTTGCTCACGTGGCAGAGTTCGATGTTGTCGCGCCGATTGGGACCGGTAGTGGTGAACAGGTGGTTCATCGCCCCCGCACCACTTTGAAGGAGTCCGGCGTAGGGGTAGCGCACCTGGTTGGACGGATCGACCAGCTCCAGGTCGAGATCATTGACTACAGCCACCTGGGCCGTGGTGCTGGCGTAGATGTCAAGCCAGGAGCAGGCCACCCGCAGCGAAGGCGTTCCGGCTGCAATCGTCAGGCTGTACTCGACCACTTCGCCCTGCCGCAGGGCTCCGCGCACGATCTGCTTCCTGCCGGAAGCGACGTCGGCAAGAATGACGTCCGCCGCGGCCTTAACATCCACAATGCCAAAGCCGTAGATGTAGTCGGGTCCGGTGTTGCCCCGGTCAGCGCAGGTCAACGCCAACAGGGCCCGGGCCGTGTCGGGCTCAAGAATGCGCTGGCTGTTCTCGCGCCGCCACAACTGGGACAACAAGGTAAGGCCGCCGCAGACACTGGGCCCGCTCATGCTCGTGCCGGAGTAGCTGGCATAGGCCTGATTGCCGCCGGTGTTGATGCAGCTCGTCAATCCTTCGCCATTGGCGCAGAACTGAGGCACCAGCCGGCCGTCGTCGCAGGGCCCGCGGCTGGAGAAGCTGGTAATGTCCAGATTGTCCTGCACCGCGCCGATGATGAAGCCGTTGCGATGAGCGTTGAAGCTGCCGACAGTCTGGGTGCCGCCGGTGTAGGGCTTGGGGCCCGCCCCGCCCGGATTGGATGAAGCATAGTTGCCTGCGCTTTGAACCATATTCATGAGGAAGTCGCGGTTGGTCCAGTCATTGACCTGGCAGTCCGCGGTGTACTCGCCCCAGTCATCACTGCCGCCGCCGAAAGCCGAGTAGCTGTGATTGTCCGCCACGTGGTTCCAGTTGTGCTTGGCGTTGCGGCGCTTCTGGTCCACATTGCTCCAGAAGTGGGCCAAGGCGTAGGCCTTGGGCGCGTACCCTTTTGCGGTGGCATTGCCTGTGCCGTCGCCGACGATGGTGCCCGTGACGTGCGTGCCGTGGTCCTGGAATGACTGAGTGTCTACCCGAAGTACCCGCTTGGTGCCGGCGCCTATAAGCGAAGGCACGGGGGCATTCTGGAACTGTTCGTGTGTGTCGCGCGCCGGACCGTTGTCCCAGACGCCGACTATCTGATTCGTACCGTCCAGGTTGTAGGGCGCCACACCGATGACCGCCGGCTGCGCATTGCTGATGGAAACACTCGTCTGGTTGTCGGCCACCTTGCGCGGCATCAGCTCGATGCGTTCCAGCCATGGGCTGCGCGCCAGCACCTGCAGGCCGGCATCGCTGACCCGCACAGAAACCAGAGGGGTGTCCAGGCTCAGCCGGCCCCGCTCTAGGGTCGCTTCAAGCAACGCCGCCCCAGCCCCGGCCAACAGGGCCTCGGCCTCGGCAGGATCAGTGTCGCGCCAGAAAAGCAGCTGCAGGTCACGCGTGCCGGCGGACTCCAGCACGCCCCTGGAGCAGACATCCTCGGGAAGTGAAACCAGAGTCCCCAGAACCTCCGGCGTAGACAGCAGCCACTTCCGCAGGGATTCCAGTGATTGAGCGCCGCGGGCCCGCACGACGCTAGTGTTGGGCCAGAGATAGCCAATGGGCGAGACGCCGCGCTCTTGCATGGCCTGGGCCAGAGTGCGGGTCAGGGGCCGATCAAACTTCACATAAAGCGGAGCGCGCGCCTCCAAGGACGGAACAGGGCAGGCGGCGTCGGCCAGCGCGTAGCGGCTGCGCAGCATGATGAGACGCCGTGACTCCTCCACATCAAGCATTCGCTCAAAGCGCAGCTTCGAAGACTGGTCATAGGGCGGACCCAGCTCAAGGCTGCTCGCGGGGCTCGCAGGCCGGCGATCCTGCCCGTCGACTCCACCACGACTCCATGTCACGGCGCAAAGCGCGGCAAGGAGTACCCCTGCCGCGCCCAAGCAAGCTGACCTGCACATGGCAGCGCTCCCGGAACTGATTCTGAAGGAACTCACAGTAATTCTACACCGGCCGCGACCTCCGCGCTGACCTCAAAGCCAGTGACAGCAGCATCAGGCCGGCGACAATGCACCAAAGGTCACTGGAGCTTGATCCCGTCGTGCAGCCCCCGTCATCCTTTGAGCCCCCGCCTCCCCCACCGGCATCGGGCCCGCCGCCCGCGCCCACAAATACCGTGACGGTATCCACATCAACGCCGCCGCGGCCGTCGTCCACGGTAAGCTGGAAAGCCAAGGTGTCCGCGGCCGCCGGCGCAGTGAAACTGGCCGTGGCGCCAGTTCCCGTCAACACAACGGTGTTCACGCCCGCCACCTGCACCCAGGTGTACGTCAATGGGTCGCTGTCCGGGTCGCTGCTGGCTGCCCCGCTGAGGTTCACGGTCGCTCCGGTGGCGACGTTCTGATCCGGTCCGGCATCGGCCACGGGCGGATTGTTGGGCACCGTGGTATCCAGCACCGTTATGACGACATCGTCGGTGTCGGTGCCGCCGCGCCCGTCATTGACTGTAAGGCGGAAAGTCAGCGGCGTCGCGGCTGAAACACTGGGCGCCGTGAAGGATGGCGTTGCCGTGGAAGAGCCGCTGAGCGAGACCGTCGGGCTTCCCGCAATCTGGACCCAGGAGAAGCTGAGAGCATCGCCGTCGGGGTCGCTGCTGAGGGTGCCGTTGAGGTTGGCGGTGCTGCCTTCCGGCACGTTCTGGTCCGTGCCGGCGTTGGCCTGGGGTGGATTGTTGGGGGCCGTGGTGACCAGTACCGTAACGACGACGTCGTCGTTGCTGGTGCCGCCGCGCCCGTCGCTGACGGTCACCCTGAACGTGAACTGGGTGTTGACCGTCACCGAGGGCGCCGTGAACGTAGGCGTTGCCGTGGCCGCGCCGCTGAGTGCGATCGTGGGCGCCCCGGCAACCTGCGTCCACGCATAGGTCAGCGGGTCGCCATCGGGATCGAAACTTGCCGTGCCATTGAGTTGTCCTGACGCGCCCTCGTTCACATTGAAGTCAACGCCGGCGCTGGCCACGGGCGGATTATTGCCGGCCACGGGCGGGTCAAACTCGAACTCGAGGGCGCAGAACACGATGCTGCCTGTGTTGTTGGCGTTGTTGTCGCGCACGGTGATCGTCCAGGTTCCCTGGGCGTTCTTGTTGTAGAGCGACGTCACGTCGTCGTTGTATTTGCGCGTGTCCGGAAACACGCCAAAGATGTCGTCGCGCGTGCTGGTGTCATTGCCCTCCAGCAGAACCTCGGTGTTGTCGGGATGGCGCAAACGAATGCTGATGTCGCCGCGCTGCGTGTGCAGGACGTTCACGTAGGCCCGCACGTGGCGCACAAGCTTGCTCTGAGTCACGTTGAATGTACGCGCCACGCCGGGCGCCGTGTTGTCAGGAATGGCCACGGGCGTGCCTGAATTGAGGGGATCGTGGTAGATCACCCCGTCGCGCGCCATGGGGTGGTTGCAGGCCACGACAAATCCAATGGGCGTGGCCGGGTCCGGCAATGAAAAGCCCTTGACGCGGATCGTCCAGGTCCCGGTGGCCGGGTTTGCCACGACAGCCTGCTCGAGGTTGTCGCGGCGATTGGGACCCGTCTGCACAAAGGGTGTGTACTGGCTGCCAGTGCCGGTCAGGCCGCTGTAGGGGTAGTGAATGGTCGTGCCGTTGGGAGCGATGAGCTCCAGATCGAGATCATTCACAAGAATCACCGCAGCACCTGAGGCCGGCTGGGTGTCGAGCCAGCTCAGGGTCACCTTGAGGGGCGATGCACTGGAGCTGACCTGCACAAAGTAGTTGGAAACGCTGGCCTGGCGCGCGATGCCGCGCATGAGCTGGCTGCCGCCTCCCGCGCTGTCAGCCAGTATCAGGTCCGCGGCGGCCTTGACGTCCACCAGGCCAAAGCCCGTGGCGTAATCCGGCCCCGCTGGAATCGTGACGGACCCGGAGGTGTAGGCGACATCCACGGCCGTCTGGGCGATGATGGCCCGGGCCATGTCCGGCGCCAGGGGCATGTTCCCGTGTTCCCGCTTCCACAGCTGAGATAGCAGGATGACTGAGCCGCAGAACGAAGGACCGCTCATGCTGGTGCCCGAGTAGGCAGCGTAGGCATTCGTGGGCACCGTGCTGGTGAGCTGCTCGCCGTTGGCGCAAATGGTGGGAAGGAGCCGCCCGTCATTCATGGGCCCGCGGCTGGAAAAGCCCGAAACCAACCCGGAGTCCGAGAGCGAACCGACGCAGAATCCGTTCTTGATGCCCGAGTCGTGGGTAATCGTCGTGTTTCCCGAACCATCGTTGCCGGCGCTCTTGCACATGAGCATGAGCAGGTCGCGGTTGTCCACGTCCATGATGCTTGCGTAGCTGTCATAGCCGCCATAACCACTGGTATTGCCGTAGCTGTGGTTGTCCGCGCTGTGCTGGCTGTTGTGGCGGCGCAGCCGGCGTTCAGAGGGCACATCTCCGCCAAAGCTGTAGGCAAAGCCCGTGGCCTGAGGCGCAAATCCAAGCGCTGAGCTGTTGCCCGCGCCGCTGCCCAGAATGGTGCCAAAGACGTGGGTAGCGTGGCTGCTGGTAGTTCCGGTCTCGGCGTTGGTCACCCGCCCGCCATAGTCCGTGTGAAGCTGGACCGGCCCTCCGTCCCAGATGGCGGCAATCTCCCCACTGCCGGTCAGGTTGTAGGGAGCAGCAATGACCTGATTTGCTTTGGCCAGGTTAACGCTCGTCTGGTTGTGCAACGCGAGCGTGGGCTCAAATTCGACATGCTGGACCAGGGGATGGCGGACCAGCGCCAACGCCTTACCCCGAGAACCATGCACGTCTACATAGGGCGTTTCCAGATTCAGGGCACCGCTGGGCTCGGTCGAGGCCGATCTAATCGCGCACTCGAGCGCGCTCAGCAAGGCTGCGGCCTGCCAGGGTTCGGCGTCGGGCCAGAAGTTGACGCGCAGGGGCCGGCTGAACTCTTCGCCTGACTGGAGCGTACGCCACAGATCATCGGCGCAGGCGTCCATTTCCTGCCTCAGGCGCGTGCCAAGAACCAGCGCGCTGTTGGCCAGAACGCGCGAAACACGCTCCAGGGCGGCCTGGTCGCGGGCCCGGATCATGTAGGTCCGCAAAAAGGCATATCCAACCACGGAGGCCCCGGCAGCCTCCAAGTCGGCTTTGAGCGCCGCCGTCATGTCCGATGACAGCGACAAGTAAAACGGTTGTGTTGGATCGAGAGTCGGTAACGGGCGCGATGGATCTGCAAGGATGTATCGTGACTTCAACCGAATGAGCGAAGCCCGTTCTTCATTACTAAGCCCAGATTCGAAGTTCTGTTGCGCCACCGGGTCAAAGGGCATCCCGATGTCGAGGCTGCTTTTCTCAAAGCCGCCCCGCTGCGCCTTCTGGCTCTGCACTTTCTCCGGCACACTGTTCAAGAACAGTCCCGTTGCGCCGAACGCCAAAGCCACAAGTACCAACGCGGAATAAGGCCGCATGGTGCCTCCACTCGAATCCGAAATGTCAAAGAACATAGGCAAGGGACTTCCCTGCCCCCAGCCTTCCAAACGGTATGCTACCCAAATGGTTCAATACTTTACGAAGATTCCGCCGGCCTTAGCACATGCCCGGCGGAACGCACAACTATTGACTTGGGCTGGAGTTACGCGCCTTCGCCACCTACCGAACTGGCAGCGCGGCTCAGGGCCGGATCAGACTCATCTTTCTTGAGCGCCTTTGCCATGGGCTTGGCCACAATGAAGTTGCACAGCGTTGGCTTTCCTTTGAAGCCTGGCAATTCCCCGGCAGGATAGTTTCGCTCGTAGTAGGTGGGAGGCTCGTAGGTCTGGCCGGCAGCCAGGCGCTTGGCCTCCTTCTTCAGCTTGTAGGATACGTAAGTACCGCCCACAGCCGATGCCACACGGGCCTTGAGCCCGAACTCCTTGACCATGTCGCGCCGCAGCTTCTCAATCTGGGGGCCGAGCACGGGGTGCTTCTTGTAGTGGCGTGCCGCGCCGGTGACCACAGAGATGTGGTTGGTGGCCATCTGGCCGACCTCCCACTTGAAGCGAGCGCGGACGCGCGCGTCAGGGTGATTCTTGTAGCGCTGCCAGCCGTTGAGCATGGTCCGGACCATGCGCACAAGGCTGGGGCCGTTGACCTCGAAGTCGCGACGGAAGGCCCGCAGCAGGAGTTCGGTTTCCTCGCCGTTCTTGATGTGCGGATGGCGGAAGTTGAACTTGTGCTGACCGTGAACATCAGGCAGCGCACACTCCTCTTCCGAGAGCAGGACACCCTTCTCACTCAGCTCCTTGTGCAGCCCCGTTCCCGGCAAGGGCGTGTAGAGCATGAACTGGTGGAAGTCTGTGGCGTGCGAGACCGCGTAGTCGATGGCCTCGTCAATGTTGTCCAGCGTGTGCTCTTCCAGCCCGATGATGCTGGAGCCCAGCACGCGCATGCCGTGCGACTGCAGTTCCTTGATCAACGCTACCGAGTCAACACCCCTGAGTTTGTTGTACTGGCTGCCCTTGCCTTCCAGCCCCATCCAGATCCACGACACCCCGATGCGCACCAGTTCATCATAGCTGTACTGGCGCAGCACGTTGGCTGAGGCAAACAGGTAGAACGTCCAGGGTTTGTTGTGCTTCTCCATGAGTTCAAGCAGCTGCATGGCGCGCGGCTTCAAGAGCAGGAAATTCTCGTCCATGACGAAGAACGAAACGGACTTCGTGCGCTTCTCCAGCTCGCAGAGGATGTGAAACAGCTCCTCGCCTGTCTGGTAGAAGTTGTCAAACTTGCCCTTGCCCCCGAACATGTGCGAAGTGGAGCAGAAGTTGCAGCCCAGCGGGCAGCCCACGGAAGGAATCAGCGTCGATGCCGTCTCGCCGGGGTCATTGGGTACATCCACGCCCAGCGCGCGCATGTTAATGGGCGTGAGCACGACCGGATGATTGAGGGGGCGATTTTCGTCTTCGCCCAGGAACTTCCGAAACCAGCGTACACCCTCGCCCTTGACGATGTGGTCGGCGTCGATGCGGCGCGAAAGATCCGGCAGGTTAGCCAGGTGCCCCCCCACCACGATGGTGGCTTTGGGGCGATGCTTGCGGATCAGTTCGCACATCTTCTTCACTTTGAGCACGTTGACGAGGATGCTGCTGATGCCGACGATGTCGTAGTCGTTGTCAATCAGCTCCTGCTCAAAGCGCTCAAGCGTGGGGAAATCCAGCAGGTTGCAGCGTGTGTCGAGGTTGCACTGGATCATCATCAGGCCCCAGCTGCGATGAAAGATTCTCAGCGAGAAGGCGCCCTGAACGCGCGTCACCTGGTTGTGGTACAGCTCCATGGGGTTGATCACACGGCTGCCGAATTCGTCGTCCTGCGCATAGGGGCCAAACACGCTGGACAGCAGAATGCGGGCATCCTTGCCCTTGGGATGCTTGGGGTGCGTAGACATGTTGATGAGTTGCCTTTCGAGCAAACCGGACCATTTCAGGATAAACATGTCCTGATATACACAATTGATGCCGCTCCGGCAACCCACAAGGTCATTTGCCTGCCGCTTTGTGCTCCCCGGGCAGACCAGGCGTTCTACTACCCTTGTCACGCCTTTGGCGTTAAGCTTCAGCCATGAATCTGACCGCGGAACTTCAGCAGGCTCAGCAGGAAATCGAAAAGCACGCCCGCGATTTCGGGCTGGATTTCTTTGAGACGCACTTCGAGCTTCTTGAGTACGACGAACTCAACGAAGTGGCGGCCTTTGGCGGCTTTCCCTCGCGCTACCCCCACTGGCGCCATGGCATGGCTTACGAAGAGCTGCTCAAGAGCTACACCTACGGCATCTCCAAGATCTACGAGCTGGTCATCAACAACAATCCCTGTATCGCCTACCTGATGGTCAGCAACGACTTCGTGAGCCAGAAGATGGTCATGGCCCATGTCTACGGCCACTGCGACTTCTTCAAGAACAATCTCTGGTTCAGCAAGACCAACCGCCGCATGATTGACCAGATGGCCAATCACTCGTCGCGGGTGCGGCGCTACATGGACCATTACGGTCGCGACCGCGTCGAGGCCTTCATAGATGCCTGCCTTTCCCTCGAGAACCTCATAGACCCCGGCTTGCCCTTCACCCGGCCTCTGGTCAAGAAGGACGTTACCCAGGTCGAGGATGAAAGCACCCATATCGAGATCACGAAGCTCAAGTCCAAAGATTACATGGACCGCTTCATCAACCCGCCCGAGGCGCTGGCCAGGCAGCGCGAGGAGCTGGAGAAAAAGCGCGGCCAGCGCCCGAAGTTTCCGGAAGAACCGATCCGCGACGTGCTCTGGTTCCTGATGAACTATGCGCCCCTTCGAAACTGGCAACGCGATGTGGTCAGCATCATCCGTGACGAGGCCTACTACTTCGCGCCCCAGCGACAGACCAAGATCATGAACGAAGGCTGGGCCAGCTACTGGCACTCCACCATCATGACGCAACGGGCGGCCAAGGCCTCCGAAATCGTGGACTTCGCAGACCACCATTCCATGACCATGGGCGGGCGCGCCGGCCCCTTGAATCCCTACAAGCTGGGTCTGGAGCTGTTCCGAGACATCGAGTACCGCTGGGACCGGGGCCAGCACGGCCTTGATTTCGAGCGCTGCGACGACATTCACAAGCGAGAGAACTGGGACACCGGCGCCACGGGCGAAGGCCGGCGCAAGATATTCGAGGTTCGGCGCATCTACAACGACCTCACCTTCATTGACGAGTTCCTGACTGAGGACTTCTGCAGACGTTCCAAGCTCTTTGCCTACGACTTCAATCCGCAAACCGGGCAATACGAGATTTCCAGCCGCGACGTGAAAGCCGTCCGCCACAAGCTTCTGCGCCAGCTGACTAACATGGGTGAACCGCGCATCGGAGTGGAGGACGGCAACTACAAGAACCGCGGCGAGCTGTTGCTTACTCACCAGCACGACGGCTACGACCTTGACCCAGGCTACACACGTGAGACCCTCAAGGCCCTTCACAAGATCTGGGGCCGGCCGGTGACCATTGCCAGCAGGAGGGATGGCAAGGAACTGCTGGTAAGCCACGACGGGCGTGAGTTCAACGAGAACGGGACCAAGGGGCGCTGATGCTCCGCGAATCGGCAATTGCCCCTTGGTAATGGCACCTCTGCCGCGCTATACTGCCGCTTCCCCCGTGGCGACAAGCGAGTGATCCGGCATGCGTTATGCCCTGATTTTTGCTTTGGCCCTGGCTTCTTTTACGTCGGCAGCCTGCTCGTCGGGCCCCGAGGTTCAGGGAAATGCCCCCCAGCCCATCGGCGGCGGCGCCTCTCCCCAGCGTGGCACCTGGAGCAAGTACATCCAGGTCATGACTGAGCGCGAGCGCATGACGTTCTTCGACCTCATTGATGACGCCGATCGTCGCCTCTGGCTCACCCGCAACGGCATTGACGTCCGTGCTGAACTGGCCGAGCGCCTGGCGCGCGGCATCTCTGTAGACGCTGCCAAGCGCCGCATCAACGATCCGCTTGACCACGAGGAAAAACGCGGCCAGGACACCATGCTGTTCTACAGCCGCTACAACACGGAAAGCCGCACCAACTACTATCTGCAGTTCCGCTCGGACCAACTGATCAGCTGGAACACGTACACGTTGGCACAGCAGGAGCGCACTCTCGGCCTGATGCAATTCGAGCTCGACTTGATCCGCAAGTTTGACTCCTACCTTGAGCCCGGCATGGGCCCTGAAGAGATCCGCTCGCTGGCCACACGCTCAAAGAAGAACGCCGACGACACGGCCCTGGCCCTGCGCGACCGCGTCAGCGACAGCAATTACAAAGGTCCTGTCGAAGTTGTTGCCGTGGAAGGACCGGACGGCAAGAAGGTTCTCAAAGCGCGGCGCGGCGGCTCGCGCGAAACCGTCTACCATCAGCCCTGGCTGGAAGGCACCAACCACTACACGACATCGCACGTCGTGGAAGAACGCATGCTCATGGCTCAGTCCAAGGCCGAAATGCTGGCCTGGTTTGACCGCGAACCTGACAACAAGATCATCCATCGTCCGTTTGAGACGCATCAGTTCTTTCTCGCCTACAAGAGCACTCGTGGCGCCGTAGAGCGCGTTACCGTTGAATTCGTCTACCGCAACGGCCTGCTTGAGAACTGGTTTGTATATCACGACGAATAGCTCAGTCTCCCGTGGCGCGAATACCCCCGCTCCTGGCGGGGGTATTCCGTTATGCCCGTGACCGATTCCCCCTCAGCCGCGTCTCAGCGATTACCCAGTGCGCGACAGTCCGCGTCGATGCCGGCAACACCGGCCGACCGCTTCGGCCAGCGCCTCCATATTTCGCCCAATACCCTGTTGATCGTGACAGCCGCCGCCATCGGGCTTGGAGCTGCCCTTGCCAACTACGCCTTCTACTGGCTGATCCAGGGCGCTCATCGCTTGTTCTTCCATCTCATCGCTGCGGACGTACTGGGCGCAGTCACACCCCGGGGGCAGCATTTCCAGCTGTCGGAGGGCCGTGCCTGGCTGATTGCCCTGCTGCCGGGGCTGGGCGTGGTGCTGCTCTACTTTCTGGCGCGCGTCTTCCCCGGAGAAGTTTACGGCTACGGCATGCCTCGCTTTCTTGAGCGCGTGAACTTGAAGGATGCCCGGCTTCCCGCTCGCAACATCGTGATCAAGATGCTGAGCGCCGCCATTACCGTGGGAAGCGGAGGCAGCGTCGGCAAGGAGGGTCCTGTTGTTCAGATTGGCGGCACCATGGGAAGCGTCGCTTCCGGTCTGCTGGGCATGAGCACCGAGCGCACGCGCCTGCTCGTTGCCAGTGGCGCTGCAGCCGCGATTGCAGCCGCGTTCGACGCCCCCATCGCCGGCGTGCTGTTTGCCATTGAGATCATCTTGATTGGTGCCTTTGAATTGCAGGTGTTCACCATGCTGATTGTGGCGGCGGCCTCAAGCGTTGCCCTGACACGCGGCCTGTTGAACGTGCCCTCTGTCTTTGGCGAGGTGCCCGTGCTTGATTTCCCAGCGGGCTGGCAGTTGATGCTCTACCTTGGCCTTGGCGTGTTGCTGGGCCTTGCGGCATGGCTTTACAACACACTGTTCCACCGCATCGGCCGGTTATGGAAGGCCCTGCCGCTGAACCAGCACTTGAAGCCGTTCCTCGGGGCCTCGCTGGTGGGACTGCTGGGTGTCTTTGTGTTTGGCGTCTTTGGCGACGGTGCGGAGTGGATTGCCCGCCTCTTCGCTGCGGGCTCAGACGATCTGCCGGCCATTCTCGATGAAATGTGGGTCCCCGGAGACATGGGAGGCCATTACCTGCTCATGGGTCTGGGGCTGGTGGCTCTGGCGCTCTTCAAGATGCTGGCCACGGCCACCACGTTGGGAAGCGGCGGCGCGGGCGGCGTGTTTGGCCCGGCCCTGTTCATCGGCGCAGCACTGGGCACCGCCTTTGGCTTGGCCATGATGAGCCTGTTTCCCGGAGCGGTGCAGGACTTTCGGCCCTTTACCCTGGTGGGCATGTGTGCGTTTCTGTCGGCTAGCACCCACGCGCCTTTGACCAGCATCTTTCTGATGTTCGAGGTCACCAACCGGGCGGATTCCGTCTTGCCTGTGCTCTTTGCCAGCGTTCTGGGCACAGCGCTCTCGCACAAGCTGAACCGCGAAAGCATTGATACCCTCGAACTGGCTGAGCGCCGGGTGGACATGCACCTCGGCAAAGAGGAGCGCATCCTCGTGATCACTCCAGTCGCGGAGGTCATGCGCACGCGCGTGGAACGCGTAAACATCAAAGAACCCCTGCGTCAGCTGGTGGCGCGCGTCCTCGACAGCCGTCACACTCACTTTCCGCTGGTGGACGACGAAGGCCACCTGCGCGGCATTATAGGCCTGTCCGACATCCGCTCAGTCCTGGCCCAACCCGAGGCCCTGGACTTTCTCATCGCACTTGACGTGGCCGCAACCGACGTGGTGTTTGTACAGACCGACGACAACCTGCGCACGGCCATGAGCAAATTGAACTTCCGCGGGTTTTCAGAGATTCCCGTCGTCGATGCGGATGGCAAACTGGCCGGCATGCTGGCGCAGATCGACGTGATCAATGCTTACAACAAGAAAATCCTCCAGGCCAAACTGTAGGATTTGCTTAGACATCACACCATGACCCCTGATCCCGCCTTGATCGCTACTCCGACTTATCACCTCGGCCGCCTGCGCGTAACCTGCTTGTTCGACGGCTGGCTGCTGCTCGATGGCGGCGCCATGTTTGGCGTGGTGCCCAAAACGCTCTGGGAGAAGAAGCTCCCCGCAGATGCGCTCAACCGCGTCAAGCTGGCCCTGCGCCCCTTGCTGGTGCGTACGCCCGCCGGGCCGGTGGTAATTGAAAGTGGCGTGGGCGATGCCATTACCGGCAAGTTTGTCGACATCTACGGCATCCAGCGCATGGGCCCCACCCTGGACGAACAGGTGGCCGCACAGGGCGTAGACCCGGCAGAAGTGAAACACGTGGTACTTACCCACTTGCACTGGGATCATTCCGGCGGCTGCTGCAAGCTCGTCAAGGACCGCTACAGACCTTGCTTCCCCAACGCCACTTACCACGTTCAGGAAGCAGAGTGGGACACCGCCATGGCCGCCAACAACGTTCACAAGGCCAGCTACGTCCCGGCGTCGTTGGTACCGCTGAAAGAAGAAGGCCGCTTGAAGCTTCATGGGGGCAGCGGACCCGTAGTCGAAGGCCTGCGCTTTGAACTGACGCGGGGCCACACCAAGAATCACGCAGTCGTCTGGATCGAGGACGGTGAGGCCAACGGCTGCTTCATGGGCGACCTGATCGAGACTTCCGCCCACGTGCCTCTGCCCTGGATCAGCGCCTACGACTACTGCACGGGTGAGAGCTTCAAGGCCCGCCAGCGCCTCTACCCGCAGTTCGCCGACCGCCGCACCCTGCTGTTCATCTACCACGATCCGGCGGTAGCGGCGATCCGGCTGCTTCGAGATCAAAGCAAGTGGGACTTCGAGGTCGCTGGTTAGCCCTCGTAACAAGGACAAGGCGCGTACGCCAGCCTGAGATGTATGTGCGGCGCGCCGATGCCATGGCAGGAGACGCGCATAGCTGCGCCACCTCACTCACTTTTGGGTTTGGCAGGCACTCACATCAATCTCGATGGTTCTTGATGGCGAATCGTTGGATAACGCCACGGCCGTGCTTACGCCTCTGAAACCATTGCCCGCATCAACAAATACGCAGTAATCCCTGATTGGCAGGGAATGGAACGTCGCAGTAGATCCTGCCACCGAACGCGGCCCCACAACAGGTCCGCCCCAAGGCCGCAGCAACGTGCAACGATAGACCACGCCATCGACACAATTCAGCAATACGATACTGATGGAGCCCCTGGCTCTGTTCAGCCGAATAGCACCCAAGTCAATCGTCTGGCCCGGCAATCCGCTTACCGGGATGATGACAGGGTCGTACCCTTCCGCCCACAGCACAAGTTCCCTTACGGAACTCGCTACTCCGCTGAGTTCACTGCGGCCCTCGCTATCCCCAGTCGCCCGGCCGTTTTGCTCGTCACTCGCGGCCGCTCCCCTGCTATTCCTGGCCAGAACATAATCAGGCCAGAATTGAAGGTCGGAAGTCAACACCGAAGGCCAGACAGGATCGCCTTGCTCGTTCACGGCTGTCGCTTTGTACGCCACCGGCGGCTTGGGCTCAGCAACTATGGTGACAAACTCTCCTGCGCACAATTTTATGCGCTCTGCCCGAAATGCAGCACGGGTTCCTCGACATCTGACTTGTACCGCATACTCCCCATACAGATCGTCCCCGACCCATTCATAGATTCCGGGACCGACACGATCCTCGCCCCCGACATAGGACGCCCGACCGTCTCGAATGTTTACTTGACAGGACTCTGCCGGATCGATGCCTCGCACTTCGACCCTGATTCCCGCCTGGGGCTTTGCTGATCTCTTCAACACGCACACCAAAGGCTGTGGACCGTCCTCCGCGAATTTGAAACTTGGACGCGCTTGAAATCCCAGCCTGACAGAAAAAAACAATACCCGCAAAGCAACTCCAGCCGGCACGCTCCTTACCTCAATCCACGGCACTCCGTTTGTACGGAATGATTGACATCCGCGCAGTTCCCGCCCGGCCTTGACAAACACGACGCGCACTTCCCCGACAATAGGCTGACCGTCTTCATAGTAAACCTCAATAATCCGCGAGTCAGCAGAAGACACGATCACGGAAATATGATTGCTGCAGTTGCCAACTCTGCCCGCATAAAATCCTCTGGGCAAGGGTGCCGAAAACGCAGGTGCTCTTACCACAGTACACTGAGAATCGATCACCCTGAACAGAATCGCCACCGACTTCGGAACGATCAAGCGTTCGGAAATCACAAAATTGCCGTTGGGGTCGGTCAGGCCAACGTTATCCAATCGTTCAATTCGGGTGTTCACACCCCGCTGAAAGAAATCGCGTAATGTAGTCTCATTGATCAGGCTGAACTCGAATGCCAGACCAGCCTGCGGTGCTCCTGCCTGATTCGTAAAAGTCAACACAACTTCCAACCTGGGCTGTTCGGGCACAACTTCCTGCTGGCCTTCAAGCGACCCTGTTCTCGTGTCAGTTTGCGATTGGGACTTCCGAGGAGTAGGTATGGGGTCAACCGCTGGTTCAGCGATCGATGCGGCAGACAACTCAGGCGCATCCCCCACCGGTGGCGGAGATGCCCCTTGCTCATGGCCAACTGCAATCACTAGGAGTGCTGCAATCAATAATATGAGAAGCAAGGCAAGCGTCGCGGCCTCACGCTTCCGACCTTTGGCCATGGTATCCATCACTCCAGCGTGAAGGCCTGGATTGAGACGGGGGTTCCCGTGTTGTCCCATGCAACCATCGTGGCAGAAACGGGAGACCAAGTGGTAGCCCAGGACGTGGCTGTTACTTCCGGTCGTGAGACGTGGGCCTGCCCGGTCACCCATAGTGCATACATGAGTGAAATGTCCGCCCCATTCACGGTGAATCCCACCGAGTCCAGGCGTGCATGACAAGCCACTGTAGCATGGTCCTCTGCAAACTGTTGGGCGAGATTGGAATCGATCAAGTTACTTGGTGCTGCGGCGCACTCAAGAAACACACCGCCCCACGCTTCGTGCCAATAGCCACCAGAACCAGTCTGGTAATTCAGTACACGGACTTGCATTCGCAAATCGGCACTGAATGTCACGCTCCATTGACCCGTAACACCAGGCGGGAGCCCCGTGATCGACCCTGAAACCTCTTGGCTGTCTGCCGCATCTCCGCTGCCACTGCTGGAAGGTCCCGTTTCGGCGCCCATCACGGATACCGACGTGGTACCACCAGCCGCTGACGTAGCAGTGAAGTTACCGCTAGTAGCGGGCGTAAAATCAATAGGAGTAATCGTTACGTTTGCAGTCACCACACCAAAAACTGTCCCCAAAAGCACCGTCACAATCACAAGCAAGGCAGCGCACACGGACAAACTTAACCTCAGCACGGGTCGCATTGGTGTTCTCTCCTGACAAAACAACATAAGTTATGTCCAGATTGGCATGCGCACGGAGGATCCTCCTCCTCAAGAAACATTCCGAAGAATCAACGAAATAATGAGAGAGATCCTATTGGGACTGCTCGGAATCGGGCTTGGCGGCGCTGACGCGGATTTCGCCGTTGGCGTCCTGCTCAACCGTGATCTGACGCTGTTTGACGAGTTCCAGGAGCGCCAGGAAGTTGCCGATCACCTCGGCCTTGTCCTTTTTGGGGCCCACCAACTTTGAGAAATCGACACGGCCGTCACGCCTCAACTGTTCCAGGATCAGCTCAATGTAGTCCCGTACGCTGCGCTCGTTGAGGTTCACCTGGTGGGCGCGGGGCGAGACGATTTCACCCTCCAGCCGCGCCCAGGCCCGATAGAGGTCCACGGGACTGACGTTCTCGACATAGGTGTCGTTGCTGCTGTCGACCTCGGGCGGTACCAGAAGATCGTTCGGGCGGCCATGACGCTTGCTCTGCGCCGCGAAGCGCTCACCCATTAAATAGGCCAGGTCCCTGAGCCGCTTGTACTCGAGAAGCTGCCGCACCAGTTTGGCGCGCTCGGCCTCAGCCTCCTTGGTCTGGGTGCTCTGTGCCAGCACGAGGTCGCTCTTGAGTTTGAGCAAGGAGGCTGCCATGGTCAAAAACTCGCCCGCGTACTCGAGATCCAGCACCTGCATGGCCTCGAGTTCCTTGATGTACTGCTCGGCGATCTCGGCGATGGGCAAGTTGTAGATGTCCACCTCGGCGCGGCGGCAAAGGTACAGCAGCAGGTCCAGAGGGCCCGTGTACAGATCAGTGGAGACGCGGGGTTCGGGCATCAGCTTCCTCCCCAGATCATGGCCGGCAGCACGAGGTAGGGCTTCATCAAAGCGGTGATGAATGGATTGAGCAGCATGCTGCCGGGCAAAATCCAGAACAGCAGCACGATGATCATGAAGCCAAAGGGCTCAATACGCGACAACAGCTCGCGCAGGCGCCAGTTTCCGAAGAAGTAGAGAATGCGGCTGCCATCAAGAGGCGGAATGGGAACCAGGTTGAACACGCTGTAGATGATGGCCGTGACATAGGTGAGCAGGAACAGGCGCTCGAGCACGGCAAGAATCTTCACCTCGGAACCTGCAAAAAACGGAAAGAACGAGAAGTGCAGCACAAAGCAGATGACGGCCACGACAAACCCTCCCGCCGGCCCGGCAAAGGCCACAATGGCGTGGTCTCGCGCCGGATGGCGGAAGTTATGCACCCCGACGGGCACCCAGGCCATGCCCATGGGAAAGCCCAGCGCAATTGACGTGATCAGCGGCAACCCCACGCTGTTGAACACGCTCATGGGGTCGTTCCAGTTGACGTGGCGGATCGGGTTGACCGTACGTTTGCCCAGCAGATAGGCGGTGTCATCTCCCAACCACCAGGCGGCCCAGGCGTGCCCGCCCTCGTGGAACCCCATTTGCGCGAACCAGGCGAACATGCACAGCACGACGTGCGTGGCGTCAACGCCGGCAAAATTGACCGCGAGGAACCCCATCAGGTCCATACTCCGGAGAACACTTCACGGGCCGGACCCGTCTTGTACACGCAGTTGTCCTGTTCGTTCCACTCCATGTCCAGCTCGCCGCCCAGAAGCTTGATCTTGACCTTGCGCCCCGCCAGCCCGTTGAGATGGGCTGCCACGCATACCGCAGAGGCTCCCGTGCCGCAGGCCAGCGTTTCGCCTGCTCCGCGCTCCCAAGTGCGCTGAAGCAGCGTGCCGTCGGGCTGCTTGTATACGAACTCCACGTTCGTGCGCCTTGGGAACATGGGGTGCTTCTCAATCTGCGGGCCAAAACCCAGCACGAGGTCATCGGTCGGCGGCTTGTCGAGGAAGATGACGCAGTGCGGGTTGCCCATGCTCAGCGCCGTGATGATGAACTCCCGGTTGCCGACCATGAACGGTTCAATCAGGCACTTGCTCGCAGCGTCTCCCTGCATGGGGATTTCACCCCTGAGAAAGCGCGGCGGGCCCATGTTCACGCGAATCTTGCGCGCCACGTGGCTCTGCTGCTCGGTCACCGTCACGGTCAGAACGCCGGCACCGGTTTCGACGGGGAAGTTCTCGTTCTTCTCGAACTTGCGGTCGTAGAGGAACTTCGCCACGCAGCGCAGGCCATTGCCGCACATCTCGGACTCGCTGCCATCGGAGTTGAGCATCTGCATGCGGTGCTTGACGCCTTTGACGCTGGATCGGCGAATCAGGATGATGCCGTCCGACCCTACGCCAAAGTGCCGATCGCTCATGCGGCGCGCCAGATCCGGCAAGTTATCGGGCACACTGTCCCGAGCATCGATGTAGACGTAGTCGTTGCCGATACCCTCCATCTTCACGAAGGGTATGCCTTTGGTGCGACGCGTGACAACTTTCCCGGCCTTTGAGGCGCGCTTGCGGGCGCTGGAGGCTGATTTGCGGATGGGCTTCTTGGAGGACTTGCGCTTGTTGCGGGCGACTTTCATGGCTGCTCGGGTTTGATGACTTTGAGATTGTCGGCGGGAATGACTTCGCCCTTGAGGCGGTAGCCCCCTTGGCATGTGACGTCGAGATGTCCTTTGCCCGTCGCATCCAGGACGCAATTTCCGCTCAGCACGCCAAACCACTTGGCGTGGCTTTCTTCGTAGGTGCGACGGTCAAGGCTGCTGGCCACAATACGCTTGAGGCGCCCGCTGACGACTGAGCCGTCCTTGGCCAGTTCAAGATAGAGGGTGTTGATCACGGTGATGGTGTCGCGGCTGTCGTCGTAGTTGACGAGCTGGACGCTGCGGTTGTCGCCCTTGACCCAGCGTGCGGTAAAGCGATCCCGCTCCTCCTTGACATCAAGCTTCCACCCCTCTCCCCATTGATCGAGGCGGTAGTAATCCGCGGCGGTAGAGCAGCCTTGGGTAAGCAGAACCAGAAGCGCAAGGCAAAGCAGGGTCTTTGGCATGGCGGGATTGTACGGGGGCGCGCGGGCGAAGCAACGGAGGCTCGGATTCAATAGGGCTGGCACGAAGCGCGACATCCACCCCGCTGGGGTTGCCCGCCCAACGGCAGGAAGTACGATGAACAGCCAACATAGCACGACTGTTTGGTTGGACTGACGGCGGGTAGCGCTTGGCTGCCCGTTGCGCCGTAACCAAGATTCCCTGACTTGGAGAACCCCATGCTACGAGTAGCCCTTCTGATGTTGGCTCTGCTGGCGCCCTCTGCCGCGCTGGCGCAGACCTACCTCCTGAACGAGACCTTCAACTCGGGATCGACAGGCTGGACGATCGCCAATACCGGCACCAGCACGCAAATTTGGCAGTTGAGCACCACCGGTCCGACGTGGTCCGCTGGAACACTCAACGGAACCCAAATGATGCTGGTAGACGCTGACGCCGGCGGCGGCACGGCCACGGTAACAACGACACTGACCAGCCCGGTCTTCAATGGAACAACAGCTTCGGGCAGCCTCTTCCTGGCCTTTGCTCAGTACTTTTACGACTACATCAACGAGGTCGGCACTGTCGAGGTGTACAACGGCACGTCCTGGATTCAGGTTTACCAGGTGACCACGGCAACTGGCGCCTGGAACAACCCGAACTTGCAGAACTTGGACATCACGGCTTACAAGAACGCCAACAACCAGGTTCGCTTCACCTACAACGACTTCGGCAACTACGGCTACCACTGGGCCGTGGACAACATCCAGGTCTACTACAACTCGGGCCCTGAAATTGATGTCCAGCGCCCGGCCGGTGTAGCGAATTCCATCCCGAACAACGGCCGCTGTGATGTCGGCCAAGCACCCGCGGGATCTGTGACCAACTTCCAGTGGACCATCGCCAACCAGGGTGGCTCTTCTCTCACCCATACTGCAGCCATCGCGGGTTCCCCAGCCCCGGTCAACTGCACTCTGGGCACGATCACCCTGCCGGCCTCTACGGCCGCCTCTGCCACAAGCGTAATGACCGTACCGGTTACACCCACGGCAGCGGGTTTCTTCACCTTCCGCATCACGATCACTAACAACGACTCCAACGAGAACCCTTACAACATTGATGTCTCAGGCATCGCCTTGGGCGGAAGTGTTCTCTTCTACGGCGGCGACTGGGATACAGTGGACGGCACGGTCAATGGGCGCGGCTTCGCGTTGCCCAACGATGTGTTTGTATACGAGGACTTCACGGTCCCCGCGGGCCAGACTTGGACTGTCACGCAGCTTTTCAGCAACAACCTTTTGAATACGCCCTCGGCCATCAATCAAGCCGACTGGGAAATCAGGACCGGCGTGGCTGCGGGAACGGGCGGTACTCTAGTGAGTAGTGGAACGGGCCTGAACGTTTCCATCTACCCAACCGGCCAGTCAGGCTTCGGCTACACCGAGTACACGGTTATTACCCACTTGACCACACCCGTCGTCCTGACAGCGGGCACTTATTTTGTTGGCATTCGTCCTGTTCGCACGGGCATGGCTGGCAATTGCTTCTGCTCAACGACAGCGGGCACCAATGGTGTCGGCACACCACTTGGCAACGACTTGGCATTTGGCAATCAGACAGGCACACAGTTTACTGGTTTGAACTGGGAACAGCTTAGCGACGGCGGCACCCCGCCCATTTACTACGACTACTCGATTGGCGTACGTGGTACATCCAGCGGCACATCTACCCCAACTCTGACGGTCAACCCCACGGGTACGATTACGGTGCCCGCCACCACGGCGGGCACGGCAGGCACGGCCGCCAGCTTCACGGTCAGCGGCAGCAACCTGACGCCCGCTTCGGGCAACGTGACCCTGGCCCTGACCAGCACTCCCGCCGGCATCCAGTTCCGC
>JAANMT010001104.1_pt1 | contig 27448 bp, 25 predicted proteins | sample 7279711 | NCBI WGS metagenome assembly JAANMT01 (sample SAMN14094538, study PRJNA606508) | bioreactor metagenome | isolation source: A lab-scale SPAN reactor treating ammonium-rich wastewater day 1 | place: Ireland: Galway | collected 2017-01-16 | reverse complement strand
ACCGTTCGCCTCGCCGGGAGCGCTCGGATTACCCTTATCTCCGGCGGCGTTGCCGTTCTTATCAGGCTGGGTGGCACCGAAGTTCGGTATGTTGCCGGCACTCTTCTCAGTCTCAGCCGGGCTGACCGTCACCCGGTCTTCGCCGGGCCCGGGCCCGGGGCCGGGAGCCGGGCCGTTGTCGATCTCGACCGGTGCCTGGCGCCGCAGCCCAAGAGGGGCGCCGGGATTGAAGTTGATAGGATCCATGCCAGCCATGAACAGAACCTTCCATCCCTTTTTTCTTCTCTCCATTCTACGTCAAGCATGTTTCCGGCGTATGAACCTTTCCGACCAGTTTTGCGCAGGTTCGCGGGCGCCACGGGCAGAACCGATCGCTCATGGTTGGGCGCGTCCTGCTCTTTTTGGCGATTCTGGTGGCGGTCGTGCAGGCCGGCGACTTTGATCCTCCCACCCCTCGCATCACCCTGCTCAAACCCGCCCGCGAGCTCGCGCTCGTCCCCGGCAGCCAGGCCCGCGTCGAAATGATGGGCTCGAACCTGGAGCTGTTTCGCTATGGCCAGGTCATGCACGAGAAGCAGAACCAGAGGGCCTTCAATGTGCGACTCGAAGACCCATCCTCGGCCGGCGCCATGCGAGCGCTCACGGTGGAGGCGGGCCCGGATGCCGCTCCTGGGGTCTACGAGCTGCGCCTGTTCACCCCGCTGACCTCGGTGGCTCTGCCCCTGGAGCTGAGCGTGGAGGTGCCCTGATGGAGCTCTGGCTGCTTGGCGTGCTGGCCGGGGCCTGGGCTGTGGAGGCTCCTCTGCTGTGGTGGCTGGGCTGGCGACGTCCGGCCCTGGTGGCCCTGGCCCTGACGATCACCAAGGCGGTGCTTCTCGTGGTCGTGCTGCCCCTGGTTACGGCCTCCGATGACAGCGTGCTCAGCACGGCCCTCTGGATCTTCTTTCTCTCGCTGGTGGTCGACGGCGCGGGGCTCAGCCTGATCCCTCCCCGCCGCTCGCGGCGCGAAGTGGTGCGTGCCTGCCTGGCGGTCGACCTGGCTTACGCGCTGGTGTTGGTGCTCATGGTAGGCGGCCTGATGCTGGGGGTCGGCGCCTGATCATGCTGGGCCGACTGAACCCGTTTGCCGGCGGGCAAGACCCGCCGCCTGACCGTCAAAATGAGGCCCAGGCCCTGCGCCTGGAGCTCGACGAAGCCCAGCGCCAGCTGGAAACCGCTCGCCGCGAGCTCGAGACGCTGCGCTTCACCGCCAACCGCGCCCAGCAAGAGCAGGCCGAGGAGCGGCTCGAGCAGCTCTTCGGAGAGCTTTCCACCCCCGTGGCCCAGTTCAGCGTGCAACGCGCCCTCAGTCGTCAGGAGGTTGAGCTCAAGCCGCGCGATCTCCTGGCCGTTACCGCTCGCATGGTGCAGGCCCTGGAAACGGCCGGGCTCAAGCTGGAAGGCGAGCCGGGCGACGAGCTCGAGTACAGCCCCGATCACCACCAGCCCCTCAGCCTGGAGGTGACCCTCAAAGCGGGCGAGCCTGTGCGCCTGCGCTTTCCGGGCGTCTCCTACCGAGGCCGCTGGCTCAAGAAGGCCATGGTCGAGAAGCACTCGTGAGCGGCCGGCTGGCGCTCGACTTCGGCACCTCCAACACGGTGCTGGCCCGCTGGGACGATGCGACCCGCAGCGCCACCACGGTGCTTGTGCCCGACTACGGAGGCCCGCTCGGCCCCGATCTGCCCCCCGTGGTGCCCTCGCTGATCCACTACGAGCCCGAGCAACGCCGCTGGCTGGGACGTCAGGTGCTGCAGCAAAACCTCTACAGCTCGCCCCGCACCTTCCGCTGGATGAAGCGCTACATCGCCAACCGCTCCCCCCTCAAGCTCAAGCTCGAGGACCGCGAGGTTTCCCCGGCCGAAGCCGGACGCGACTTCCTCAGCACCCTGCTGGCCATGTCCGTGGCCGAGCTGGGCTCGCCCGATGAAGAAGTGGCCTTCACCCTGCCGGTGGAGTGCTTCGAGCACTATGAGGAGTGGCTGGGCAGCGTGGCCGAAGCGGCCGGCATCCACCGCTTCCGCTTCATCGACGAGCCCTCGGCCGCGGCCCTGGGCTACGGCTCTCACATCCAGGCCGGGGACGTCTATCTCATCTTCGATCTGGGCGGAGGCACGCTGGACGTGTCCGCCGTCAAAGTGGAAGACCAGGATCAGGGCGGATGGCGCCGCTGCCGCGTGCTGGGCAAAGCAGGGGCAGACCTGGGCGGAGCTACCTTCGACCAGTGGCTGTTCGAGGAGGTGCTCCGCCAGAACCAGCTCAAGGACTACGACGAGGAGGTGCGCCGACTCAGCCGGGCCCTGCTGGTCGAGTGCGAGCGGGCTAAGGAGCGACTATCCTTCCACCCCGAGGCCGAGATCGCCCTGATGAATCCCGATACCGGGGGCCTGGTCTCGGCTCGCTTCACCCAGGCCGACTTCGAGCGCCTGCTGGATGAGAAGGAAGCCTTCCGCATCATCGACCAGACCCTGCGGCGAGCCCTGCGAGGGGCCCACGAGCGCGGGTTTGACGAGGAGAGCATCAAGAGCGTGCTGCTGGTGGGGGGAAGCACTCTGATTCCAGCCGTGCAGCGCACCCTGCACCGTATCTTTGGACGCGAGAAAGTCTTGCTCGACCGCCCCATCGACGCGGTGGCCCGGGGCGCGGCCGCCTTCGTCTCGGGCACCGACTTCTACGACCACATCCAACACGACTACGGCATTCGCCACGTCAACGCCTCGGGCACGTACGACTATCGCGTCATCGTGCCCCGGGGCACGGCCTACCCGACGTCAGAGCCAGTCGCGCGGCTGGTCATCAAAGGCTTCTACGACGGCCAGACCCACCTGGGTCTGGCTCTCTTCGAGCTGGGCGAGTCGCGCAAGCGCACCAGCGCCGCGGGGGGGCCCATCGAGCTGGTCTTCGACGGCACCGGAGCGGCCCGGTTGAGGCCGGTCTCGGCCGACGATGAGGAGCGTCGCTCGATGTTCTGGATGAACGAGAACCAGCCCACCTTCATGGAGGCCAATCCCCCCGCCAAGAAAGGGGAGCCTCGCTTCGAGGCGCTTTTTGCGGTCGATGGCAACAAGCGCCTGCTCCTGACCGCGCGTGATCTGGTGACGGGAAAGCTGATTTTCCGGGATTATCCGGTTGTCAAGCTCAGTTGAGCGCGAAGTTGGGATCGGAAAGTTAACACGGTTTGCAAATCGGCAACATCATGGCGACCAATTCCGACCCTCCAGGCTGGTATTCTAAGACCAGAAGAGTGCGAAAGGACGCCCACACATGAACGAAAACCTTCTGGCACGCGGTCTTGAGAGCGGACACCTGCAGAGTTTTCCCAACCTGGTCCTCGAGCGCCTGGCCAACCTGATCGGCCAACTGGAAGCTTAGGCCCCGTTTGAGCAAGCTCGGCCTGTGAGGCCGGGCTTCTTCATTTCTGCGAGGATCGGATCATGGCCATCAGGTACTTTCCCAGCAGCCGCACCTGCTCGGAGGACGGGTCGGTGAAACGGAGGCTGGAAACCCATACGTCGCCGCTTTGATGCTCGCACCGCAGGCAGGAAGCGGCCAGCATGAGCGAATTGAGCTTGAAAGCCGGGCCCAGACTGACGCGGTAGGTCTGGCCCTGCTTGAGACGAGAGTCGGTCTGCAAGAGCACCCCCCCGACGCCGACGTTCAGGGCCCGGGCGCCCCCCACGAACTCATCGCCGGGGATCGCCACCGAAGCGGGCAGGTCCCCCGGCACCCGAATCGCGCTCCGCTTCTGGGCCAGCATGCGCTCCTCAAAGCCGAGCTCGCGCAGCACCGCCTTCACCCAGGAGCCACGCAGGTTGGCGGGGGTATCCTCGTAGCGCACTCCCACAGTCGTGTGGGGAGAATTGCTGCCCTTGCGGGTCCAGATCACCCGACAGCGCACGCGATGATTCTTGACCCCGGCCACCTTGTGGGGATACTCGACGTGCACCTCGGTCTTCTTGTCGATCTCATAGCGGGTGCGAAAGCGCAGGCCATCCACGCCCATTTCAACCACGACCGCGTCATGGGGCTTGCGACCCGGTTGCAGCAGCTGCACCGGAATGTAGCAGCGCAGGCGGACTAGCCGCCGACGCTCTTCGTCGGGCAAGCCCGCGCGGCCCGGCAGGAGGCCTTGAATGGTTTCCAGCAGCTCGCGAAGATTCACTGGCTGGGCAGTTCGGGTCGCTCCGGCGCGGCACCTTCGTCAGGAGCGCGGGGATGGCCGAGGGCGCTGGGGACTGGCGGTCTGAGACTGAGTAGGTGAAGGGGTGGGGGTGGGCATGCGCACCGGAGTCACCTCCACCTCGACAATGTCGTCGGAAACGAGTACCACGCCTTCCGGAACGGCCAGGGCCACGCTGCGTCGGGTGACCTCGGAGACCTCTCCGAAGTCGATGGAAGCCGTGGGGACATTGTCGGGCTTGCGCACGCCCGGTCCGGTGCGCACCGAGACAAACTGGGGGATGACGTGGACTGAGTAGCGCATGCCCGGCTTCTGGTTGACCCGTACGTTGGCCACCGAGACCGGAACCCCCACGCTGGCCGAGATCGACTGCAACTCAACCGAAGCCAGCACTTTGTGGGTTCCTGTGACGGAAACCCTGGGGACGAGACGACCGTTCTCGTCCACCGGAATGAGGTCGCGCACGTTCATCGTGAAGCTCTGTTGCTCGGCCGCGAGCACGATCTCGCCGCGCACCCTGTGCACGTCTTTGACCGCCGACTCGGGGCCTATCACCTTCACCGTTGCCGGCTCCACGGCTACCTTACCCACGACCATCCCGCTGGCGGGCTTGCCGTTAAGGACGATCTCGACGGGCACGGTACGGCTCTCTTTGCGGCTGAGCGAAAGGGTGACCTGGGCCGGCTCGGTATCGATCAGCTCCACCCCTCCGGGGGGGATGACGCGCACCTGGCGCGGATAGAGCCCGGGGCTCAAGCCGGTGACATCCACCCTGGCCCGCACGAAGTTCTCGGGCATCTGATCGAGATCGCGCGCCTCGCCTCGTATCGTGACCCTTACGTTGCTGGGCTTGTTGTCCACCTCCAAGTCGGGGCCCAGGCCTTCCACCTCGAGTGGCACCGCCAGAGTCAACTGCATGCGCACCGAGCCGGGGCCCTGCGAGATCTTGACGAAGGACCACAAGACGACGGAAACCACAATGGCAAGAATCTTCAGCCCGGTGTTCTCCCGAAAAAAGCGCATGGCCGAACCGGGCTCAACCATTGGGCTTGTTCCCCAGAAGCTGGCGGATGTTCACCTTGGTGGTCTCAGGCATATTCAGGAGATGGCGGGCGAGGGCTTTCCTGACATCGGCCTCTTCGGTCATGGGACGGCCCAACTCGCGGTCGTGGGCGATGCGCGCCTCGCCGGTCTCTTCCGAGACCACGAGGACCACGGCATCGGTCTGCTCGGCGATGCCCAGCGCTGCCCGATGGCGAGTACCGAACTTGGGGTTGACGGCGGCGTCCGAGAGGGGCAGGTAACACTGGGCAGCCACGATGTCGGAGCCGCGCAGGATGACCGCCCCGTCGTGCAGGGGTGAGGTGGGGTTGAAGATGCTCTGCAGGAGCTTGGAAGAAACCCGTCCTTCGATGGCCTGGCCGTTCTCGATGAACTCTTGCAGGCCGGTCTCGCGCTCGAGCACGATCAGGGCGCCGTGACGCAGCTGGCCCAGAGCCGAGGCGGCGTAGGCCAGCTCGTCGATCAGCTTGCCCAGCTCCTCTTTGCCCATCTTGTTGAGAGCCCCGCTGGGCAGGATGCCCTGCTGCCCCAGGCGCATGAGGGCGCGGCGCAGCTCGGGCTGGAAGATGACCGGCAGGGCCACCGCCACCGAAACCAGGAAGCCCTGGAGCAGCCAGATGGTGGTCGGCAGGCGACCGGTATGAGCGATCAAGAGCAGAGCCAGCAGGAACAGAACGCCCTGCATGATCTGCACTCCTCGAGTGCCCTTGAGGGCCAGCAACAGGTAATAGAGCCCCACCGAGACAAAAGCGATATCGAGGAAGTCGCGCCAACCGAACTGACTGACGAATTGTACCAGGATGCCCAACAGGTCCAGCTCCCGCCGGGGGCTTGTTTTCGCAAGACCCCGCGTTTGCTTGCAAAATTCAACCAATTGGCCGCGATAACCTTTCTCATGCAAAGAAAGAACCCCGGCCCGGAGGGCCGAGGCTCTTCGAAAGGTCAGGATTCCCAAACTTTTCCGCCAGACTGCTGTAGCACGTGCCCTGGGCAGCTTTAAGTTGCTTTGGTACTCCTCCACACCGGCTTCGCCGCCGCTCCTGGCGACGGCTTAGTTAACCATCGAACGCTTCTTTTAGCTCGCGTTCGACACCAGTCGCAGTGAGTCGTTGTGCGACTCGGCCACGACGTGGTTGAAGGATCCGAAGGGCGTTGGTACGCCCCGCTCCACCACCGTGGTGCTCATCGTTTTCGAGCCGAAGGCTTCGGCCAGATACTGACATGCGCGCCGCGGATCGGTGTGGTCTCCACAAGTGTACACATCGATCGCCGCGTAGCCGTGCTCGGGCCACGTGTGAATCGCGATGTGCGACTCAGAGAGCACCACAACCCCACTAACCCCGTGGGGGTAGAACTTGTGGAAGGCCACCTCGCGCACCGTTGCGCGGGCCTCCTTGGCTGCCCGGATCATGGCTTCCTGGACTTTTTCAAGGTCCGAGAGCACGCCCGGGTGGCAATGGGAGAGCTCTGCAATAACGTGATTACCGAGAGCTTTCACTCCTACCACCTCACTTTTCTGCTCGGGAGATCCCACCTCCAAGATGTCTCGATTTGAGAATCGGCCGGGAGCCGATAGCGCTATATTAGGGCTTGGGACCCCAAATGTAAAGAGGGGCACAAAGCTACCAACAAGCGTTTTGACGAGAATCCATGCGGGTTTGAGCAAGGGGGGGCATAACGGTCCGAACAGGGGTTCCATGGGGGGGCCAATGGGGCTTCTCAAGCCCCATGCTGGTTCCATCGTTGAATTTAATTCCATACCCTTACGCCTCCTGTTGCCAGGCCGCATGCTCGCTGATTGGCCTGAAATTTCTCTGACAGGACCGAGGGTGCCCCGAGGAGATCTCGAGTTTGTCATTGTGGGCCTAGCCAGGAACCCGGAGGGTCGGATGCGAAAGCGCCTCCACGCCATGCAAGATCGTTTCTCTTCATTTGGTCACAGGCAACTTCGCATTGGAGTGATCTCCGGCAAGGAAGCCTTTTCGCGGACCCTGATCGCCGAGATAAACCGTCGCGGACCCGAGGTGCACGCCGAGTACTGCCACCTGTTTGAGACCCGGCTCGGTCAGCCCAGCGGCTACCACGTCATCATTGACCGCCTGTCCCACGTGCTCGAGTACTACCGCCCCTACCTCAAGCATGCGGCCGTTACCGGAAGCTACATAATGAACAACCCCTTCCGCTTTCTCTCCGACGACAAGTTTTTCAATTACGCCGTGGCCACTTCGCTGGGCGTGGCCATCCCACGCACGGTTGTGCTGCCGAGCAAGGAATACGACGAGCGGGTGCTCGAGACCGACGACCTGCACAACCTGGGCTTCCCCCTGGACTGGAAGGCCATCACCAGCTACATCGGGTTCCCTGCCGTGCTCAAGCCATACGATGGTTACGGCTGGCGCGAGGTCTACACGGTGCAGACTCTGGACGAGCTGATGCGGATCTACGACGATTCCATGCAAGATGTCATGATGCTGCAGGAGTTCATCGACTGGGACCACTACGTGCGCGCCTTCGTGGTTGGCAAGCGGCACGTGCTGCCCAGCCGTTACGATCCCCACGAGCGGCGCTACATCGTCGACCACGCCCACCTGAGCCCCGAGCTCGGCAAACGCGTCGTGGACGACTGCATCAAGCTTAACGAAGCCCTCGGCTACGACATCAACACGGTCGAGTTCGCCATCAAGGATGGCGTACCGTACGCCATTGACTTCATGAATCCGGTGCCCGACGCCAAACCCGAAACGGTAACCCCGCTCTACTTTACCTGGCTGGTCAAAACGGTGGCCGACGTGGCCATCGAGTATGCTCGTCAGGGGGCCCGCACGCCCTACCAGTTCCAGGCCGGGGCCACCCCCCCCGCCTTTATGCCCCCCCGGCTCCGCCTGCCTTCGTATCTGCCGGAGTAGGGCCCGCCTTTTTCCAGCGCAGGAACGCGTAGCTTTTGGGCGGCAGCGTCAGCTCGATGCGGCCATCCTGGACGGTGGCCTGCTGATCTCCAACCATGTCCTCGAGCACCGTGCCCTCGGGTATCTGGCTCTGATCGTGCAGCTTGAAGCTCAGCTCGCGCGACTCGGTCTGGTGGTTGTTAAAGACGCACACAACCTCTTCGTCGGCGCGCATGCGGCTGAGGGCGTAGGTGTGCCGGTTGGCCAGCAGCTCGACCTGGTGGCCGAACTGGAGCGCCTCCGACGAGCGGCGCGCCCCGGTCAGCTCGGCGAACCGTTTGGTCCACTGCGGGTTCTGGCCCCAGGCCATGTCGTTGCGATTCTCCGGCCCCACGCCGGTCATCCCGACCTCGGTGCCATAGTAGACGTGGGGCGTTCCCCGGGCGGCCATCAGGAAGGCGGTGGCCATCTCGAGCTTGCCCAGATCACCCTTGCAGTCGGACATGAACCGGATCATGTCGTGGTTGTCGAGCATGGTGCCGAGCTTGTTGGGGTTATCGTAATACAGGTCGGCATCGAAGGCCTTGGACAGATGCTCCATGCTCTCCATACCCGGGTGGGTCAGCAGGCGCAGGGCTTCCTGATTGGCGTGGCTCTTGACCGTTCTGAAATCTTGCAGGCGCTCCTTGAGGGTGCGCTCCTCGTCGCCCGAGAAGACGTAACGAATGCGATAGGCCAGCGGGAAGTCGAACATCGAATCCATGGTTCGGTTCTGGTAGCCGGCCACGAAGTTGGGATCTTGCCAGTAGGCCTCCCCCACCGCGAAGAAGTCGGGATTGATGGAGCGCATCTCCTGGTCGAAGCGGCGCAGGTACTCCTCGGGAACATGGCGCACGGCGTCCATTCGGAAGGCAGACAGACCTGTTTCCTGAAGCCATTCCTTGTGAGCGGACAGAAGCTCTTCGGCCACCTCGGGGTGAGCCTGGTGCAGGTCAGGCAGGCCGGCCAGCGAGCCGTTCTCGGCCTTCCATTGCCCGGGCCCGCCGATCTTGCCGTTCTGGTGGAACCAGTCGCGCTTGGAAGGGTCGTTGACCCACTCGTGGTCGTAAGCGGTGTGGTTGACCACCACGTCCAGCATCACCTTGATGCCCTTCTCGCGGGCTTTGTCGCACAGCTCTTTGAGCTTGGCCTTGTCTCCGAAGTTGGGCTCGGAAGCGCGGAAGTCGCGCGGCCAGTAACCGTGAAAACCGTCCTTGCCGAAGAAGTCGCGCTGGTTCTCGTAGGGACATGAAACCCACAGGCAGTCCACGTTGAGGCTCTGCAGGTAGTCGAGCTTGTCGATCAGCCCCTGCCAGTCGCCTCCGTGAAATCGCTCCGGGTCACTCGCCACCACGCCCTGGTCGTTCGACTTGTCGCCGTTCTGGAAGCGGTCGGTGACAGCATAGTAGACCAGCTTGCCTTCCCAGCGAAAGACCTGGTCTCGCCCCCCTTCCGAGGAGAGCCGGCTGTGGACGCGCGTCTCGCCATCCTTGGCGGTGAGGGCCTCCAGGCGCAGGGGCTGGCCGTCTTGCCAGCCCAGCTCGCGCAACACCTTCTTGTCCAGGTCCAGATTGACGCGGCTGAACACGCTGGAATGCTCGGCTTTACCAGCAGTCTCCAGCACCCTCTCCTGTCCGTCGCAAGCCTGCAGGGTGCGATTCGTGTCGATCTTGACAGCCAGCTTGTAGCTGCCTTCCCCCTGCCAACCGAAGGGCAAAGCGCGCTGGCCAGCCGGCGGGCCCCAGTCCACCAGCACGGTGGTATCCAGGTTGCCGTGCTCGGCGCCGGGCCGAAGATAGGCCACCTCGGCCTGCACCTGATAGGGCTGCTCGAGGGTCTGCTCGCGAGCATACAATCCGGCCAGCGAGCGAGAGCTGTCGTAACCGTCGTAGAGGCGCTCTTGCCGGCCCGGGCTGCGGGCCGCCAAAAGGTGCTCGCCGCCCAGCGGGGTGGGCCGCTCCTCGACCATGGCCTGATCGACTTTGTGCAAAAAGGCGTTCCAGCGGCTGGTGAACCTGTTGCTGGCCTCCCGCGAGAGCGCTTTCAGGTCGTGGATGGGCGCGGGCCAGTTGTACCCGCCATAGCCCCCCACCAGGGCGCCCAGGGCCGCCCCGGCCGCCCCTCCGATGGCCGGCGGAACCCCGAGCGCGGCGGTGGAGAGGCCCAGCGCTGCCCCCACCCCGGCGCCCACAGTCACACCGATAGCCCCATGGGTTCGACGCAGGCTCACCTGGTCGGGGCTCGGCTCGGTGTTGGGGATCGGGGCTCGAGGCGGGGTTGAGGTCGCCGCCCGGGGCCGGATCGCCATCGCATTCTGAACTTGCATCGTCCGGGACTTTATGCTTTGACCCTGAAAAGGCTCTGAAAGCTGGTCAGTCGAACAGGCCGGCGTGGACTACCGCAAGCGCAGCCGCAGCCTGCACCTGGCCCTGGTGCTTCGCCAGAACAGCACCATCATCTCGCTGCTGGTGGCCTGGTTCGCGGTCAACTTCCTGGTCTTGCTGCTGCTCGGGCACTCCTTCGCCGACACGGTGATGATCCTGACCTTCTTCAAGGACGATACCACCGCCTGGGGCACCTGGTATCAGAACATGTCCGACTTCGTGGTCTTCGGCCTGGTGGTGGGCGTGGTCATGGTGGACGTGCAGCGCCGCTATCGGCCCGAGGTCACCTGTCGCATCCTGGCGGGCGAGCTCACCAACCATGCGGTGATCATCAGCTTCTCGCACCTGGGGCAGCGGGTGCTCGAGTTCCTCGATCAGCATCACGTGCCGGTGGTTGTGGTAGAGCCCGACCGCTCGGTGGTGGAAGACCTGATCCGCCAGGAGCGCCCGTTGGTGCTGGGCAACGGGCGCCAGCGCACCGACCTGGAGGCGGCCAACATCAAGCGCGCCAAACTGGTCGTGCTCTCGGCCGACGACCTGGAGACCAACTCGGTGGTGGCCAGCCTGGTGCGCCAGCTGAACCCCGATTGCAGCCTGGTGGTGCGCGTCTACGAAGACGAGATCGGGGAGGTGCTTGCCAGGCGCTATCAGGCCCACATCGTCTCCACCTCCCGCCTGGCCGCCGATTTCATCAAGGACTACTCCAAGCGCCACAACGTCCGCTTCTGCGTGATCGTGGGGGGCGGCCAGGTGGGCCGTCGATTGATCAAGGTGATGACCGAGCTGCACGCCGAGTATCGCTTGATCGAGTCCGACCGCGCGGTGGTGGAAGACCTGATGGACGACCACCCCATCTTGATCGGCAAACCGGCCGACCCCGAGTTGTTGGCCCAGGCCGAGGTGCCGCGCGCCGATCTGGTGGTGTTGACCGACGACAACCTCTCGCACAGTCTGCCGGTGATCGACCACGTGCGCGACATGAACACCGGCTGCCGCATCGTCTGCCGCGTCTTCCACGACGACGCGGCCGACATGATTACCCGCGAGCCGTTTTTGTGCGATGTCATCTCCACCTCGCGCTACGCGGTGGAGAGCCTGGCGCGCAAGGGAGCCTTCAAAAAGATCGGCCTGGATGCCGGGGCCGCTACCTCCGCCAACGCGGTGCGAGCGAGCCAGGGAAAGGAGTTTTCACAAAATGCGTAAGGTCATGGTCTGGGGCATGGTATTGCTCACTCTGGCGGGTGCGGCCGCGGCCGCAAACTGGAAGTCGTTCACCGCGCCGGACAAGAAGTTTTCCATCGATTTTCCGGGCGAGCCGACCCAGATGAAGGAGCAGCAAGGCATCCAGGGATGGGCCATTTTCGCCGACATGAAGGCGTATACGGTCACCGTCTCGACCGAGTCAGGCATCAAGGAGCTGGAGGCGGCCGCCCAGGACAAAGCCCTGCTCGACTTCGCCCAGAACTTCTTCCAGGGCGCCGAGGTCACCACCACTGGCCAGCAGTCCATCGCAGGGGGTTATGAGTTCACCGGCACCATCACCGAAGACAAGGACCGCGTGAACGCCCGGGTGCTCAAGGATGCGCCCAACGACCGGGTCTACATCCTGATGACCTTCGGCGAGGCCGAGAGCAAGCGCTTCTTCGACAGCTTCAAGAAGCTCTAAGCTTCGCCTTGATATTCGACCTGTTGACAAAAGTGGCTCCCTCGCAGGGAGCCACTTTCTTTGTCTTCAGACCAGGGCCGGCACCAGGGCCACGTCGCTGCCCACCGACTTCTTGCGGGCCGGGTCAAAGAAGGGCTTTGGCACCACCTTCGCGCTCACATGGCGACGGTCGGTATCGATCAACGCCTCCATCTTCATCACAGTGCCCATCTTGGCGTAGCGGCTCTGCACCGTGGCCAGGGCGATGTAGCGCTTGAGCAGGGGCGACCAGACTCCGCTGGTAGCGTAGCCTACCTGGCGGTGGGTCAGCGCGTCGAAGAGCGGCACCACTCCGCGCCACGTGGTGCAGGGAAGATCGAGCGGCAGGCCGCGCGCGTCAAAGAGCTTCTCCAGCTCTTCCAGCGAGACGTCCAGACCCACCAGGCTCCAGGCCGAGCCCTGGCGCTTCTCCTTCTCCAGGGCCGCCTTGCCGATGAAGGGCCCCTTGTCCATGTGCACGGTCCAGCCCAGCCCGATCTCATAGGGGGTTGACATCTGATCGTCGGTCACGCAGTAGGTGCAGCTCCTGAAGTCGACGTCCACCATGATGAAGCCGGCCTCGACCCGCACCATGTCCAGCGCCAGGATGCCGGCGGGCAGGATGTTGTGGTCCTTGCCTGCGGCCCAGACGGCGTCATAGAGCTTGTTGGCGTGCTCGGCCTCGACCCACAGCTCATAGCCCAGGTCGCCCGTGTAGCCGGTTCGCGAGATGACGACGTCGAAGCCCTCGATCTTGGTCTGGATCTGGTGGAAGTAGCGCAGCTTGTCCACGTCTGCAAGTTGGGACAGGATGGCCCGCGAGCGCGGACCCTGCAGGGCCAGGGCGCCGGTCTGCACGGTGATGTCCTGCACCTCGACGTCCAGGCGCTGGGCGTTCTGCAGCAGCCAGTAGTAGCTCGGATGAGCCGAGAACAACCGGAAGCGCTCGGGCGAGAAACGCGCCACGGTGCCGTCGTCGAGCACCTTGCCGCGCTCGTCGGTCCAGCAGCTGTAGGCCACCTGGTTGTCTTTCATGCGGCCCACGTCGCGGCACAGCACGCGGTTCATGAGCTTGAGGGCGTCCTTGCCCCGAATCTCGTACTTGAAGAGAGGCGAGACATCGAGCAACCCGGCCGACTCGCGGAAGGCATAGTATTCCTGATCGTGGTTGAACTGGTAGCGCTCGACGGCGTAGTAGCCGGCCCACTCCTTCCACTTCAGGCTGGTGCACAGAGCCGAGGTCCGGTCATGAAAGGGGCTTTTTATGGCCATTGTTGCGCGCCTTGTTTCCTTTCTCTTTCTTGGGTTTCTTGACCAGCGAGGCCACCAGCGCGCCCACTCCCATCAGGGCCACCCCGGTGCCCACGGCCAGGCCCGCCCCCACGGGAGTGGAGACGGCAGATTTGGCCCGGTCGAGGTTGCTGGCCATGATCTCGCGGGCCGCATTGGCCCCGGCCGCCCCCGTGCCCACCCCGCCTGGATGACAAGCCGAGCCGCACAAATAGAGCCGCTCCACGGGAGAGGAGTAGTCGGCGTAGCCCGGCAGCGGGCGGCAGAAGTGCAGCTGGTGCAGGTTGTGCTCGCCCTGGTGCAGGTGCCCGCCGGTGAGGCCATACTCGGCCTCGAGGTCGCTGGGCAACCTGAGCACCACCTCCCGGAGGCATTCACGAAGGTCCGGCAGATAGGTCTCCAGGGTGCTCAGCACCCGTTCCTTCACGTCTTCGGCGCAACCGAAGGGCACGAACTTGACCCGCAGGTCGAGCTGGTCGCTCTCGCTGAAACGGCCCTCCAGCACCGGACGCTGCGACAGCTTGCCATACTTGACGTCGTCATAAGCGCGCTCCATGGCCTCGATGTCGGGACCGAAGTGGATGCGGCCCTTGAGGTAGGGCGCCGGGTCTTGCTCGCCCAGGCAGGCAAAGCGCGGAGCTCGACTGAGCTTGAGACGCACCAGGGCGGTGGACCCGCGCATCTTCAAGTTGGTCACGTTGCGCACGAACTCGGGTCCGAGCTCTAGCGGAGGGACCAGCTCAAGGAAGGTGCGCCTGGGATCGAGCGATGAGACCACCCGGGTGGCTCGCACCACGGTGCCATCCTTGAGGCGCACTCCCGTGCAGCGACCCACCTCCACCAGGATGGACTCGATTTCCTGACCGAAGCGAATCTCCACACCGCGCCGTGTGCCGGCCGCCAACAGGTCTTCCACCACCGAGCCCACGGCTACCCGCGGCCCGGCCAGCTGGTGGTAGAGCAAGGTGGCTGCCGTGCCAGGCGAGCGCGGCCCCGCAAAGCGGCCCTCAAAAGCCTGCAGGGCCAGTGCGCCGAGAATGGCCGGATGCTCGAACCACTCTTCCAGGAAGTCCTGCACCGCCATGGGCCCCAGGCGCATCAAGCCCAGCGCGTCGGCCTGGCTCAGGTTCTTGAAGCGCAGGCCAATGTTGGCGGCGTCCACCAGTGAGGACCAGTGCTCGGCGTCCGGGCCCACCGGGGTCTGGTCGAGCAGCGGCTCGGCGAAGGTGATCATGCGGTCCATGAAGCCCTTGTAGCCAGCATAGCGCTGGGCGTCGGACTGGCTCAACCGGGCCAGCTCCTGGCGGGTCTTCTCCGTGTCCTGCCAGAGGGTGACGTGGGTGCCATCGCTCAGCGGACAAAAGGCGACCGGATCGAGCGGCGCCTCATCGAGCAAGCCCAGCTCGCGCCGCATGCGCGGGCGCAGCGGGGTGCGCCAGGGCAGCCCGCCCTCGCGGGCAAACACACCGCCGGCGCTGGCGCGACTCTCGAGAATGACCACCTTCTGGCCCTGGTTGGCCAGGCTGGCGGCGCAGGCCAGCGCGTTGGGGTCGGACCCCAGAATGAGGGTATCGATGTCCATGCTACTGGCCTCCTACCGATGCGCCGGGCGCTTCTGCTTGAGATCTTTGAGCACTTCGCGAGCCCCGATCTGGCCCGGTGCGCCCATGATGCCGCCCCCGGGATGTACTCCCGAGCCGCACTGGTAGAGCCCCTGCAGGGGGGTGCGATAGCGCGCCCAGGCGGCGATGGGGCGCAGGAAAAACATCTGCTCGAGCGAGAGCTCGCCGTGGAAGATGTTCCCCTCGGTGATGCCGAACTCGCGCTCCATGTCCAGGGGCGTGAGCACCTGGCGGAACAGGATCGACTCCTTGAGACCGGGGACATACTCCGAGAGCGTGTCCACGACCGCATCGCCGAAGTTCTCACGCTCGTCGTCCCAGTTCTTGTCTTTGAGCTGGTAGGGGGCATACTGCACGAAGCACGAGATGACGTGCTTACCGGGCGGCGCCATGGAGGGGTCGGAGACGGTGGGCACCACCACGTTGATGAACGGGCGCTGACTGAAGTTGCCGTACTTGGCATCGTCGTAGGCTCGCTCGAGATACTCCACGGAAGGAGCGATGGAGATGTCGCCCTTGAGGTGCTTGCCCATGCCGGGCAGGCACTTGAACTCAGGCAGCCGGTCCACGGCCATGTTGACCTTGCCCGAGGAGCCGCGGAATTTGTAGTGCTTCAAGCTGTCGAGCAGGCGCGGGTCGAGCTGGCCGTCGGGCACCAGCTTCTTGAAGGTAACGTAGGGGTCAGCGCTGCTCAGCACGGCCCGAGCGGCAATCTCCTCGCCGTTCTCGAGCACCACGCCCTGGACCTGGTCTCCCTTGAGCAGCAGGTGCTTCACGCCCGCCTCGGTCCGGATCTCGGCCCCGAAGGCCTGAGCCGCCCGGGCGATGGAGAGCGAGATGCCGCCCGTGCCGCCCACCGGCAGGCCCCAGGCTCGAAACACGCCGTCGATCTCGCCCATGTAGTGGTGCAAGAGCACGTAGGCCGTGCCCGGCGAGCGCACGCCCAGGAAAGTGCCGATGATGCCGCTGACTGACATGGACGCGATCAGCTCGCGGCTCTCGAACCAGTCCTCCAGATAATCCACGGCACTCATGGTGAAGAGCTTGACCACGTCATAACGAAGCTCGGGGTCCATGTCGCGGAAGCTCTTGCCCAGCTCGAGCAGCTTTAGGAGCTCGGTAGGGTTCCAACTGTCCATGTCGGGAGGGACCATGGAGAGGATGGGCTTGACGAAACGGCAGATGCGGGTCATCTGGCGGGCAAAGCGAGGCAGCACCTCGGCGTCGCGACGCGAGAACTGGGCCACGTTGCGGTAGCTCTCCATGGAGTCGTCGGTGCGTAGAATGTAGCGCTTGCCGTCGGGCTGGGGACAGAAGGTGGACGGCAGCGGCAGAATCTCGAGGCCGTGGCGGGGCAGCTCGAGGTCGCGGATAATCTCGGGCCTGAGCAGGCTCACGACATAGGAGCAGACCGAGAACTTGAAGCCCGGGTAGAGCTCTTCGGTGACCGAGCAACCCCCCAGCACGTAGCGCTTCTCACAGACCAGCACCTTCAGCCCGGCTTTGGCCAGGTAGCCGGCGGCCACCAGTCCGTTGTGGCCGCCTCCGACAATGATGGCATCATAGGTTTTCATGGCGTGTTTCCTCCGGGAGAACTGCCATGTTGCGGGATTGGAGGGGCGGGATCCTGCTTTAGGAGGTTTCAAGCCGCTGAGACCGGCGCGGCCAGGCGGGGACATTCAGCCCTTTCCCTCTCCAATTGGCGAGAGTGAGGTAGTCGGGCCAGCCCACCTTTGCTTGCTCCAAATTTTCTCACAAAAACACATTCCTATTCTAAAATCAATACTTTACAAAAAATTTGGTGAGTGCCCCCAGAATCGAACTGGGTGGTGCGAAGCAAAGCCGCTCCCGGTATGCAGCCGGGCGGGACTCCATTGTCCCATGACACCCATTTGGGCCGGTGTTACCCGGCCTGCCGAAGCCGAGGCTTCGACCCATCCAGATCGCTCTGAATGCTCCTTACAGCAGCCAGGGGCCTTGACCGGTCTGGTCGGAGCGGCCGGATTCGAACCGGCGACCTCTTGCTCCCAAGGCAAGCGCGCTAGCCAGGCTGCGCCACGCTCCGAGAAACGGACCGGCGCGGTCACCGGGGACAACCGACTCCCCGGTGACCGCCAGCCCTGAACGGCCGTGCACCGGGCAAGCGATGTCAGCCGTTACCGAATGTCAACCCCTCCCGGGACGGAGAAGGCGCCGGGGGGACGCGCGCCGGGCCGGAGCTGGTAGCGGTCGGCCCCGAAACCGGGGGACGTACCCTCATCGGGTCGCCCACAGGCGTCGCTCATCCCGGCCGCCCACGGTCGGGGCTGCTCGGACAGGTGCAAATTCTTTGATCTGGTGGTCGCCATCGGTCGATTCTCCCTCTAAAACAACTTCGCCCACCCGGGGCTTTCCGCGGGTGGGCGAGCGTGGACGCATCTCCTGAGAGCAGGCTATGCGAGAGGCTCACCCTCCCGAATTCCGGGGAACGGCCGCTTGGCCGGGCTCAAATCGGCCCAACCTGGATACTGCTTGGTGGTATGACACGTGGACATCTTCATGATTTTCGACCTGGAGACAGGATATCTGAACTTGATCATTTTGTCAAGGTTCCCTGGAATTTACCCGGGAAAGATTCGTGGAGTCCACTAATTGTCGCGGGCAGGAGCAAAAGCAGGTCATTCATCATCTTTTCATCTTGCTTGGAGCGGATCTTCACCAGGCCCTGTTAGGCTGGAGTTGCCAAAAAGTCAGGCCGGTTCCCCTGTTCCGGCTCTGCGAGGATGGTGGTTCCAAACGCCAGCCATGTTTGCCTCTCGGGTGCCCCGTCTCCCCCCGACGGTTCCCGAGAGGCTTTTTTCTGACCGGAGGGGTTGCGAGGGACCGAGCGGAATGGGAGTGCGTGGAACAGTCAGATCGTGAGCTTGCCGCCCGATTCAAGCAACGGCTGGTGGCCATGCTCGGCCCGCGTCTTCTTCGCCTGCGAGCCTTCGGCTCTCGAGCGCGAGGACTGTGCCGCCCCGATTCAGATCTGGATCTGATGGTGGTGGTAGACTCGGCAGACCACGAGACCCGCAAAGCGATCGTGTTCGCGGGGGCCGACATGATGCTCGAGGAATCCAACCCGGTTGCTCTGAGTCCTTTTGTTGTCGACCCCGAACGCATCGCCCGGCTCAAAGACCGAGAGCGCCGACTGATCCTGGACATCGAGCGCGAGGGCGTGGAGATTTGACTGAGGCAAACCACTGCTGCAGCAGCTTCGCGAAGACGCAGACTACGAGCGTGAAATCGCCATCGACCTCGAGCAGGCTCAGGCAGCCCGGGCGGACAGCGAGCGCGTGCGCCTGAGTATCCGCCACTGGCTGGCGGTCAACGACTGGCAGATCTGAACCACCTCAGCCTGGAGAAGGGCTTTGCTCAGCCAGCGGTGGAGAAGCCACCGCCCCTCGATGCTGGCGCACGAAGAGCACGGGACAACGCGCGTGGTGAACTACCCGTTCGGCCACGCTGCCCATGATGGCCCGGGCGATGCCGGAGTATCCGTGGGTCGCCATCACGATCAGGTCCACATCCGACTCGGCAAGCCGGAGGATCTGCTCGGCTGGATCACCGATGCACACCTGAGTGTAGGCGCGAATCCCCCGTTTCTTGAGCTTCTCAGCCTGCTCGCTCAGGTACTGCTCGGTCACGGCGGGCAGTCGCTGGGCCCACTTCTCCTCGGTCTGAAAACACAACCAGGTGGGATAGTCCACCACCCCGAGCAGGCAGAGATGAGCCTGATCCCGCTCGGCCAGGTAGGCCGCGGCGTCCATCGCTCGCTCGGAAAGCGGACTACGATCAAGAGGCAACAGGATGCGCCGGAAGGGCGCGTTGTGGGTCTCGCCTGGCTGATGCTCCCCCGGGCGGGTAATCATCACCGGGCAGTCGGCTTCGCGCATCACCCGAGCGGTCACCCCGCCCAGCAGCCAGCGGCCGGTCCCGCGGCGCCCGTGAGAGCTCATGACAATGAGGTCGGCAGCGCATTGGTCGGCCAACTGTATGATCTCCTCGGCAGGAACCCCGGAGGCCGCCCGAACGCTGATGGGCACCCCCATCTTCTCGAAGGCTTCCCGGAGCTTGCCGAGATGCTCCTCCAGGCCCATGCGGGCCTTCCCGGGCTCAGGCTCTTCCTCATAGGCCTTTTCAGCCACCCCGACCAGGACGATCTCGGATTGGTACAGTCGGGCCATCCTCAATGCGTAGGGCAGGGCGGAGTGACTCTCGCCCGAGCCGTCTATGGGAACCAGGATTCTGCTCATGGTCAACTCCTTGCGCTGTGTGAGCTGCCTCCATTATGGCGCGAAAGGGGGCAAGGTCCTATGACGCAGGTCATCGAGCAGATTCTAGAGGCCTGTCTTCTCCCAGCCGCCCGGCGGCCGCATCTAATCCCACCAGAGCTTTGAGATACTCCCCCTGCACCTCGAGCCGGCGCAGCTCGGCCTCGGCGGCAGCCCGCTCACGCTGGTTGACCAGAAAGACCGTGCTGTCACCCATGGAGAAGCGGTAGCGCTCCCCCTCCTCGACGCGACGGGCAAGCTCCAACTCGCGCTCGGCGGCCTGAAATCGCTCGTAGGCGGCAGTGACGGCCGAGATGGCATCCTCCACCTCCAGCAGCACCTTCCGCGACTGCAGCAAGGTCTTGAGGTCTAGATCCTCAATCTTGAGTCGGGCCAGCTCCAGCTTGCCGTCCGCCTCTCGAGTCTGAAGGGGAATGACCAGCTCCAGCCCGCCTCTGAAGACCGGCCCCACTCCCTGGTTGCCCACATCCATCCCCGGGCTCACGATCAGGTTGAGCGCCGGGCGCTGGTTGTTCTCGGCCAGGCTCTGGTCCAGCCAGACGATCTCGCGCTGAACCGTCAGCCCCCGAAACTCGGGTCGCAGTCGGATCGCCTCCAGCCGTGCCTGACCGGCCTCTTCCACGGTCAGCGGGCGAGGTGAATCCAGTTGCGCCGGAGCACTCTCGCGACCCGGCACCCGCTCATCCTCCCAGAGAAAGTAGGCCAGCTTGAGGCTGGTGCTCTCGCCCAGACGGCGAGCCCTGGTCAACGATCCGCGCCGACGCTCAAGCTCTTGCTCGGTCTCGGCCACGTCGATGGCAGCCAGGTCGCCTGACTCCACCCGCGTCTTCACCACCTCCAGACGCTCGCGCGTGAGCTCGAGCAATCTCTGATTGACATCCACCGCCTGCCAGGCTCCGGCCCAGTCCCAGTAGGACTCTCCCGCGGAGCGGAGCAAGCTCAAGCGGACCAGGCTGCGCTCGGCCTCGGCCAGCGGCAGACCTAGCCTGGCTTGCTGCCAGGCCACGGACTTGTCGTTGATCTCGAAACCCTGCAGCAGGGGGATCTTGGCCTCCAGGTAGTAGGTGCCGCCCTCGCCGGTCAGGCTGGCGGGCGACTTGATGTCCCCCCGGTTGAGGTCGGCCCCAGCCCCCAGCTTGATGCCGGAAGGTGTCGTCCAGAAGACATCCAGCCCATTGACAAAAGCCTCCTTGCCTTTGCCCGGGTCGCTCGAGCTGTTGTAGCGCTGGTAGCCGCTGCTCAAGGCCAGGGTCGGGTCGAAGGCACCTTCCTTCTCCGTCACCCTGGCCCGGGCCATCTGCACCGCCAGGTCAGCCTGGCGCAGCACGGGATGATGAGTCTCCACGCGCTTGAGCAGGTCGCGAAGAGTCAGGGGCTGAGCTCCCGCAACCCCGAGCAGGAGCAAGAAGACCAGGAGAAAACTCATTTCGCGCTCCGCTTGGGGATCGAGGGCGCCTTGTCGGCCCCCTTCTCATGGCTTGGGAAATTGGGGGGGAAGGCGTTCCAGCGCCTCCAGAGCTCAAAGTACAGCGGCACGGTGTCGAGCATGACCCACCCGCTGGCGGCGCTGCCGGGCCTCAGAATTTCTCCCTTCGGCCAGGGCTCTTCACGCCCGGAGGCGATGGCCACCTCGTCGGGTCGCACCAACAAGCGATAGCGACCGCTGCCATCGTCCACCGCGTCCACCACGGCCACCCGCCCGGCAAACGTGCCCACCGAGGCCGAGGGCCAACCCGAGAACTGCAGAGCCGGAAAGCCGGCGAACATGAGACGAACGGGGCGTTCGGGAGCCACCAGCGGAGCGTCATCCTGGGAGACAAACAGCTCAACAGCCTGATCGTCGACCGCGGGCACGATGGTGGCCAGCACGTCGCCAGGCTTGACCGTCTCGCCCTTGCCCACCTTGAGCAGCCGGACCACCCGACCGTCCGAGGGGGCTACCACCCGTTGCTGCTTATTGCGAACTTCCAGGTTTCCCAGCTCGATCTCCAGCTTGCGAAGGTCGCTGTCGATGGAGGCGATAGACTCTCGCACCGAGTTGAGGTTGGCCTCCACGCCCGCCATGGCGGCAGAAGTATCCGCCAGCACCTTGCTCACGTCCAGGGTGGCCGCCCGAATGTCCTTCTCGGCCACCTCCACAGCCACCTGAGCACGCTCCACTTCGGTGGCCGCGCGCACGCCCTCGAGCTGCGCCAGCTCCAGGTCGCGGGTCGAACGAAGCCCTCGGGCATGCAGGTCTTCGAGGCGCTGCAAATTCAGCCGAGCCGTCTCGCTGGCCTGAGTGGCTGCTTTGAGAGCCTGGCGGGCGGCCAGCAAGCGATCGTCGCTTTGCTGGTTGCGAACCGAGGCGATGGGAAGGGACGCCTCTTGCGAGCGCAGCATGGCGCTGAGCTGCCGCGCCAGAGCCGCCTCCCGGCCCAGGGCCGCCTGCCGCCTCCGCAGCAGGGCCTGACGCTGCTCGCGCATGAGGCCGGCCTGAGCGGGGTCGAGAAACTTGGAGTCCACGTCCTCGAGCTCGAGGAGCAACTGGCCGGCTCGAACCGTCTGGCCCTCGAGCACCTTCCAGCTCACCACTCTTGCCGGGATCAGAGCCTCAACCGGCTGGGGGCGGCTCATCGGGTGGAACATCGTCACCTGACCCGCTCCCTTCACCGACTGTTGCCAGGGGGTATAGACCAGGATCACCACCGCAAGGGCCAATAGCCCCGCCAGAAGGACCGCCAGCAGGCAGCCCAGGCGAGGAGTCTTCACCATGCGCATACTGAGCGAGTCCATCAGTCTTCCTTCCAACGAGCGGCCAGCTCGGGGTACAGGCGAGCGAGCAAGCCATCGGCCTGCTTGATCAGCTCCTCAAACCCGCCCTGCTGGACCAGTTGGCCTGCCTCGAGCACGTAGATGCAGTCAGAGGCCATCATCGACCAGGGCTCGTGGGTGACATTGAGGACCGTCCACTGGTTTCTCTTCGGCGCCATGGCCTCCAGAATGGCCACCCGGTCGCGCTCGTCGATGGAGGTGAGGGCCTCGTCCAGCAACAGCAGACGGGGCCGGCCGATCACGGCCCTGGCCAGCAATACCTTCTGGCGCATCCCCCGCGAGAGGTTACGTCCCTCGCTGACCAGGCGCGTCTTCAGGCCCTGCTTGGTCAGGGCCAGGTCATGGTCAAGCCTGGTCAGCTCCAGAGCCCAGAGGAGGTCCCCATGGTCAAGCTCGCGGCCCACCAGGATGTTCTCCTCGATGGTGCCCTCGAAAAGGTCCTGGGGCTGCCCCACCAGCACCGCCACCTTGCGCAGACTGGTCAGGCAGGCGTCGCGCACATCCACCCCGTTGACCAGCAAGAGGCCCTGACTGGGCTCGAGCAGGCCAGCGATCAGCTCGAGCAGAGTGGACTTGCCCGAGCCGTTGGGGCCCAACAGGCTGACCAGGCTGCCAGGCTCGAGCCGCAGACTGACCTCGCGCAGAGAGAACCCTTCAAAATACTGGTAAGACAGGTGCCGGCACTCGAGCACCGGGCCGGCGAAGGTGGTCGGTACCGGTCTGCCATCCTTGCGCTCGAGGGGAATCTCCTCGATGGCACTGAGCTTGTCCAGGGCCGTCAGGGTGTCATAGAAAGCTGGCAGGGAATAGACGATCTTCTCGAAGGCCCGGAGGGCGTTCAGTACGACCAGCTCAGCCGCCACCAGCTGACCGAGGGTGAGGCCACGATTGATGACCAGCCAGCCTCCCAGCCCGAGAATACCCGCGCTACCCACCACATAGACCGCGTAATGTGCCGCCCACTGGCGCAACAAGACCAGAAAATGGCGTCGCCGCTCCAGGATATAGTCCACCACCAGCCGATCCGTCTGGCCTTCGGGAAGCGTGCTGCCCGGGGCCATCTTGAAGGCCAACTGGCAGCGCCCCAGCTCCTCGAGCCAGCCGGCCACGCGGTATTTACGAGCCGAGACGCGAATGCTGCTGGAGATTCCCCCGAAGCCCATCAGCAAGACAAACAGCATGCCGGCCACCAGGGCCAGCCCGTAGAGCAACAGGAAAGGGTGGTAAAAAGAAAGCAACAGCAGTCCCACCAGCACCTGGAGAACCGCCTGGGGGCAGTCGAGCAAGAGCTTGGAGGCCGACTTCTGGAGGGTCAGCACGTCGAAGAATCGGTTGAGCAGCTCGGCCGAATTGGTCCGCTGAAAGACCAGCAGGCTGGCAAACGGCAAACGCTGGCTCAGCCGCAGAGCGGTCCGGGCCAACACCCGCTGCTTGAGCAGCTCAACCAGGGTGAACTGAAGCATTCCCAGCAGGCTGGCCAGAGCCAGCCCCAGGAAGAGCAGGGCCGTCAACACTACCACCGGCTGCAGGAACATACCGGCGGCTATGCTGTTAATCAGGGCCTGAGCGGCCAGCGGTGTGGCCAGCACCAGCAGGGCGCTGACCAGGTTGTAACTGACAAGCACCACCAGGTCGGAGAAGTCCAGCCGAATCAAGCGGAGCAGCCGGACCCAGGGGGAGACGGTTTGGACGTTTGCCATATGTGCAAAAGTTATAACACATTAACATGGCAAGGTAAATAGTCTCTTTATTCCGGAGGGTGGAGTCTCACGGGAGTGCGTGGGAGGAGGAGCAGGAAGCTTCAATGGGGCCACGATCCGAAGACCGTGGATGGCCGGATGGAACCCGGACCCCTCGAGGGACTCCTCCAGACTCTGCTTCAATGGGGCCACGATCCGAAGACCGTGGATGGCAGGGAGCACTTTCCCAGTGAGATCTTCGGAAATTCACTGCGCTTCAATGGGGCCACGATCCGAAGACCGTGGATGGTTGAGGCTCTTCAGGCCACCTCACGTCGTTGGGATGCTTCAATGGGGCCACGATCCGAAGACCGTGGATGGGGTGGCTCAGATGCTCGCCGGTCATCACTACCAAAAGCTTCAATGGGGCCACGATCCGAAGACCGTGGATGGGGCGCATGTCCATCGCCGCCGACGCACTCGACTTGCTGTTGGCTTCAATGGGGCCACGATCCGAAGACCGTGGATGGCTGGATCCGGCTTGTCGGGATTACGCTGACATGCTGTCTATCGCTTCAATGGGGCCACGATCCGAAGACCGTGGATGGCCCCACTCTGGTCAAGAATTGGATTTTCAACAGCATCGCTTCAATGGGGCCACGATCCGAAGACCGTGGATGGCTCTGGCGGACAGAGGCTGCTGGCCACCAGGGTGTTGGCTTCAATGGGGCCACGATCCGAAGACCGTGGATGGCTTTTGCAGGCCGTCGATGCCGGCTCCAGCACGCGCTTCAATGGGGCCACGATCCGAAGACCGTGGATGGCACGTATTGGCGGATTCACCCGCGTCTACTCGCCCAGGCTTCAATGGGGCCACGATCCGAAGACCGTGGATGGAGTAGGTTGTGACGGGGGAATCCGGCCTGGTCGACCGGGGGCTTCAATGGGGCCACGATCCGAAGACCGTGGATGGCGAATCTCCCGGTTCCGAAACTCTCCCCAGACAAGACGCTTCAATGGGGCCACGATCCGAAGACCGTGGATGGCGGACGATACTGGCGCGGTCCGTCTGACCAAGTTTAGGTCGCTTCAATGGGGCCACGATCCGAAGACCGTGGATGGCTGCGACCAGTCGCCCGAGAACTGCAGGGCGTCAGTCGCTTCAATGGGGCCACGATCCGAAGACCGTGGATGGCGGTGATGCGGAAGATACGCTTCTGGCCGTCCTTGTGCTTCAATGGGGCCACGATCCGAAGACCGTGGATGGCCTGGCAGAGCCAGGGGGCGTTCGGACGGGAGGACTATTGCTTCAATGGGGCCACGATCCGAAGACCGTGGATGGCGGGCCAAGCCTACTCGTGAGGAGTATGCGACGTTGGCTTCAATGGGGCCACGATCCGAAGACCGTGGATGGCACTGGCTCACGCCCCACTGGGAGATGCGCCATCGCCTGCTTCAATGGGGCCACGATCCGAAGACCGTGGATGGCTGCTCCACGTCGAGGAGCGCCGCGCCGCAGCCCTGCGGCTTCAATGGGGCCACGATCCGAAGACCGTGGATGGGTCGAAGAGGTGTCCAGGACCCATCAGTCCTCCTTCAGCTTCAATGGGGCCACGATCCGAAGACCGTGGATGGTCGAGAAGATCGCGGGCGGGAAGGGGATCGGCAAATACGGCTTCAATGGGGCCACGATCCGAAGACCGTGGATGGGCGGGAGGTGAGTGTCACCCCCTCCCGCGCTGCGCGCGTGTAGCTTCAATGGGGCCACGATCCGAAGACCGTGGATGGGGACCCCCTAAGACCCCTCCCACGGAGGGGCAAAGGTCGGCTTCAATGGGGCCACGATCCGAAGACCGTGGATGGCGACCAACTCAAGATGCTCGACCGCCTGGACGCCATCCAGCTTCAATGGGGCCACGATCCGAAGACCGTGGATGGACGCGCTGCGCCGCGCCCAGACGATGCTTCATCTGGTGGCTTCAATGGGGCCACGATCCGAAGACCGTGGATGGCAAACCCCCTGAAAGGCGGCGCTGATGGAGGTCGGTGGCTTCAATGGGGCCACGATCCGAAGACCGTGGATGGGCAGTCGGCCCGTGACGAACAGGGGGGCGGTGGTGGCTGGCTTCAATGGGGCCACGATCCGAAGACCGTGGATGGTTGGCTGCAGCGGCCACCTCGACGCGCTGCCCGTCTCGCTTCAATGGGGCCACGATCCGAAGACCGTGGATGGCACTCACAGGTGTTGCGGAGGTTTTCGGCCGCATCGAAGCCGCTTCAATGGGGCCACGATCCGAAGACCGTGGATGGCGCGGCGCTCGGCCTGCCAGAGCCGGCCGACGCCCACGAGGCTTCAATGGGGCCACGATCCGAAGACCGTGGATGGCTCAAAGAGGAGCAGAAATCCCTACGGGCAGAGCGGCGTGCTTCAATGGGGCCACGATCCGAAGACCGTGGATGGGCTCGATCGCTGCTCTACCCCTGTTGCCCCGCTTGCGGGCTTCAATGGGGCCACGATCCGAAGACCGTGGATGGCAACCTATCCGCTCTCCCAGCAAATGTGGGCAGAGCTGGCTTCAATGGGGCCACGATCCGAAGACCGTGGATGGCTCGGGCTCGCAGTCCTCGGGTCCGGTCTGCTCTCCAGGCTTCAATGGGGCCACGATCCGAAGACCGTGGATGGTCAATGCAATTATCAGCACGGTTACCGTTGATATGGTGCTTCAATGGGGCCACGATCCGAAGACCGTGGATGGCGGGTGGGGGTGTTACCATTCCGACAGGATTTGGAGTGCCGGGCTTCAATGGGGCCACGATCCGAAGACCGTGGATGGTCGAGCGCAAACCAGGTGCTCTTCCAGCAGGGCTAGGCAGGCTTCAATGGGGCCACGATCCGAAGACCGTGGATGGGCTTCAGGCCCTGGTGCGCGAGGTGCGCGAGCACGAGGCTTCAATGGGGCCACGATCCGAAGACCGTGGATGGCCGCGCAACTTCCTGATCCACGAGGGAGCCGCGTTCTTGCTTCAATGGGGCCACGATCCGAAGACCGTGGATGGCGATTCCGACCCTCACCCTCTACATGCTGAATCGTGAGCTTCAATGGGGCCACGATCCGAAGACCGTGGATGGCTCTGGAGCAACTCTACCACCCTGGCAGAATGGGGGGTGCTTCAATGGGGCCACGATCCGAAGACCGTGGATGGCCCAGCTCGCCAACGAGTTCACCCAGGCCGGGTTGCTTCAATGGGGCCACGATCCGAAGACCGTGGATGGGCGAACTGCACCCCTGTTTTGCCCTGGATGCTGGCAAGCTTCAATGGGGCCACGATCCGAAGACCGTGGATGGATCCGGGACTCGTTCCAGGCCCTGCGCGTCTGGAACCGGCTTCAATGGGGCCACGATCCGAAGACCGTGGATGGGCCGAAATTCGCGCAGGCGGCCGGGTGGCCATGGTG
>JAANMT010001095.1_pt1 | contig 27592 bp, 22 predicted proteins | sample 7279711 | NCBI WGS metagenome assembly JAANMT01 (sample SAMN14094538, study PRJNA606508) | bioreactor metagenome | isolation source: A lab-scale SPAN reactor treating ammonium-rich wastewater day 1 | place: Ireland: Galway | collected 2017-01-16 | reverse complement strand
GATTGCGCAATATAAATTTTTACAATGAAGTATTAGAAGTTTGTGCAGGTTTATGGAATTATTGTCTAACTAATTGATTTACAATGTAACAACTACTCTTCTACATTGCAATTTTCCAAGCATTGTTTTTCCGCCTACCACACGGTCGCCTGTTTTTACGGAAATTGCTGTGTCGGGGGCTACTATAATATCCATTCGCGAACCGAATTTCATCATACCTATTTTATCGCCTGCATGCAGAACGTCGCCTGCTTTCACCTCGCAGACGATTCGCCGCGCAATGTAGCCCGTAAGTTGTTTGAATAATACTTTACCCGCTTCAGTACGAACTCCTATTCTACTTTGCTCATTGAGTTCGCTGGATTTGGGATGCCACGCCACAAGATAATCGCCCTGCATATAGCGATAAAACTCCACCGTTCCATTAACGGGCGAACGATTGACGTGCACGTCGAGCGGCGAAAGAAAAATACTTATTTGAATGGCCTCACCGCCCAAATATTCCGTTTCTGTTACGGGAATTATTTGCACTATTTTGCCGTCGGCCGGCGCGAGTATGGCGGCTGAGTCGGCTGCTTCCGGGGGAATTGTGCGTGAAGGGTCGCGAAAAAACCATAATGCGAACCCGCAAATCAGTATTCCGAGAGCAAGCATCAAGACAAATAATGCACCGCTTGCCCAAAGAAACGTAACAATGATAAGAACGGTACCGAAACCGAGAAGCGAAAAAAAATTGTCGTATCCGTAGCGTGTAATCATCAAGTATTTTTCAATTAAAAGGAATTGCCGACAAACGTCCGATTTACGGGGTTTGTTGGCACAATTTTCGTAAATTTGCTGTCTAAATTTACAAAAAAAAGACTTGTAGCACCAATTTTTACAGGAAAAAATATGCAGTTTTCCGTTGCTCTAAATGATTTTCAGAAACATTTGCAAAAGGTTACGCCGGCTGTACCGTCGAAATCAACCCTGCCCGTTCTCGAACATTTTTTGATTCGCGCGGCAGGCGGTGCCGTAACAATTACCGCTACCGACCTTGAACTTACCATAACCGCCACTTTGCTCGCCGACGTTTCGGCAGAGGGTTCGGCTCTTGTACCCGCACGTAAATTGACCGACATAGTAAAAGCACTGGCCGGCGCAGAAGGCAGCGTTACGTTTTCTCGCGGCGAAAAATACGACATTACGCTGAAAACAGGCTTCGGGCAATATGCCATGAAAGGTATGAGCGAAGATGATTTTCCGGAATTACCCGATTTTCGCGGCGATGCCGAAACGTTTTTTCCGGCGGCTGACATTATGCGTATAGCCGATAAGACTGCATTTGCCGTATCAACCGACGAATACAAGCCCGCCATGACCGGTGTTTTGCTTCAATTTCGCGGTTCGCAGATGAAAGCCGCCGCCACAGACAGCTATCGCCTCTCCCGCGTTATTATTAGTGCCGCCGAAGGGCGCACATTTCCCGACCAGCTCGACGTTATTATTCCGGCGCGTATGGCGGAATTATTGCGCAAAGTAAATTCCGATGCACGTGCGTCAATCAGCCGAACTCACGCACAATTCACAATGGACGATGCCACGATTATCACGCGCTTGATCGACGAGCGTTTTCCGGCTTATGAAAATGTGATTCCGGCCGATAACGACAAAATGATGGTTGTGAACAATCGCGATATAATGGCGGCAATTAAGCGCGTATCGCTGTTTACCAATGCCAATTCGCGGCAAATTCGCTTTGTTATAACACGTGACATAGTTACCGTGCGCGGCGATGACGACGAAAGCGGCAATCATGCAAGCGAAGAGGTGCGTTGCGAATTTAATCAAGACGACATGGAAATCGGATTCAACTATAAATTTGTAGAGGAAGCCCTGCAAAATATGGACATTGCCGATACTGCGGCCGAGTCTGTATTTCTATTTTCCTCGCCTACGCGGGCTGCCCTGCTGAAAAATAAGGAGGACGACGATTCTCTTCTTATGCTGATAATGCCTGTGCGCTTGTGATGCCATAGAATTTATTTGCAGAAATTCCATAAAAAAATCCATAAAAAGGGGCTGTCTCAAAACAAGAGATCAGTCTCTTTTTTTACGTATAAATTTATTCGTCGTCCAAATCCAATCCGAAAATTTGCGGAGCGCGAAACACGGGAGCGGCATAAATAGAAAACATTTGTCCGGCCGAAAGAATAATGCCGCCGAATCGCTTTTCATCGGCATTATATGCAAAATCAACACGAATTACCGCATCGGGGCCGGAAGCTTTAAGATTATGTATCCGCAAGCCTGCGCCAATTGCATTATGGAATTGTGCGCCTCCAAGAGTTGTGCCGGCATTCCAAACCGAGCCTGCGTCATAAAACGCCGCTCCCGACAGCTTAAAAATCCAGAATTGAATATCGGGATACCAACGCATCTCCACATTGCCGATAATTCGATTTGCACCGGTCAATTTATTGGCCGCATAGCCGCGCAAACCTGCGTCATTATCAAGCACCAATTGACGAAAAGCGTTCCAATTCCACGCTGTTTGTTGGCGCAACCTGCCTGCGACCAACAGATTATCGGAAATTCGATAATGAGCCAATCCGGTAAATTCCTGATACGTATATTGCGCTCCGCCCTGCAAAAACCCGCTTCCGCCCGCTACACTTCCGTATAGATACGCATCTTTTATCCGCGCCGACTGCTCCACTTGACCGCCCGCATAATACATTCCCTCGCCTTTATCGCCAAGCGCGAAAGTTTTCCCCAAAACGGCGGTTCCCCATGCGCCGATAGGCACGTCTTCGGTTTCATAGCCGTTAAGCCCGACGGTTCGCTCGTATTTTTGAGATAAAGACGAAAAGCCTAAAAGCAATTTACCGGAATTATCAAAAGCCCTTCTTAGCGACGGCGACAGCCTTTGCGCTTCTCCGGCCGATGCAGATACCGTAAAGAATAAACGGTCTTTGCGCTTTACTCCCAATCCACCCCATGCAGCAATACGCTTTTCGTGAAACGGCGTAAGCAACGGTTTGTTGCCGCCATATAAAAAGTCGCTTCCGAAATGATTATAGCCTGCCGCGCCATAGCCCCATTTTGTGGAAAGCGTTCTGAACGGCTTTTCAATCTGCAACTCCTGAATTGTTCGGAAACGATGCGCGAACACGCGAGCGTACAGATTTATTTCGGAGCGGAATATACGCCGAATATACAATTGCGCGTCGCCCTGCATTCCTATATTATTTTCGGAACGCGAGGCTATAGCGGCGGAAAACGCACTACCCGTTCCCGCTACGTTCATTTCTTTGAAAAATCCGCCGAAAGTGGAAGCACCGCCGCCTATATCGTAAATAGGCGCGAGGAAAGTGGACCAACGGTCTTTTACGCTAATATAAATATCGGCTTCTCGGTCATTTATCGTATCCACGCGGACTTTAGCATCGGCAAATAATCCCGTTCGGCGAAGGTTGCGTTCGGTTTCTTCCGCGTCGTCGTCAAGCAATTCGTCATCTTCGGAAAAAAGCAGTTCATCGTCAATAACATAATCACGTGTTGAGCTGTGCAACCAATTAGCTATATCGCCCGCAAAAAACCAGTCTTTGCTTGTGGAATCAAACACGGGTTTGCGGTCGACGTAAATATTCCGAACCGTAATTTGAGAGTAGGCGAAACAAGGAATAATCAGGAATAAAACACCGATTAAAAAATAAATTATTTTGAGTTTATTCATCGTTTTTCGAAGTAAAATTCGGAGTATCTGTCAAGCGATTTTTACCCTGGCTATACGCTGCAATTTGAAATCCGGGCAGTATGCTGTAGCCGCCGAATCTGCCGTCGGGCGTTAGAGCAAGCAATGCGAGTTGCAATGCGAACGCGCCCGGAATCTCTTCTATTATTTGCCGAATACATTCTTTTGTCGCTTCTTGCGGACTATAGCCTTTATGCAGTAATTGCACTGTTCTGTAGGCAGCCAACGATCTCATAGCGAGCTCGCCGTATCCCGTGGCCGCCGCCGCGCCGATATTACCGTTCACGTATAGTCCGGCACCGATTATTGGCGAATCCCCTACGCGCCCGTGCATTTTCCAGGCAAGGCCGCTTGTGGTGCAACAGCCGGCCACTTTTCCGTATGAATCAAGCGCAAGTATGCAAATTGTGTCGTGATTGTCTTGGTCAGCATGGCGCGGAGCGGCAGATTCGCTTTCCGTCCATTTCTCATAACTTTCTTGTGCTTCGAGCGTCAGTAAATTCTTGTGCTGATGGCCGATTTCTCGTGCGAATTGATAGGCGCCGTTACCTGCAAGCAAGATGTGCGGCGTTTTTTCCATTATTGCACGCGCCACGCTTACGGGATGTTCGATGTTTTCGAGCGCAGCCACTGCTCCGCAACGCCCTTCATGCGTCATTACGCTTGCGTCAAGCGTAATGCGCCCCGTTCTGTCGGGATAGCCACCATAGCCGACACTTCGCGTAGTACGGTCGGATTCGGCAGAACGGGCTACGGCTTCGGCCGCATCGAGCGCGGAACCGCCGCCGCCGATAATCGGAATGCCTGCTTCATTGGCACGCAACCCGAAATGCCAAGTTGAGATTATTACGGGTTCGCTCATTACGAATGTTCCTTACTGTAAACAAAAGTGTTTCGGTAGATTTGTGGGCGCAAAATACGATAATGACAAGAAATCAACTATAATTTCAATGCAAAATCACGGTGAAAGATGGACGCAAAACTTGCTTAGCCGACGAATAATCATAGCGATTGCCGCTATTTTCGAGATGTTATTTTTCGCTTCATACGCGCTTATTCCGCCTACCAGAAACGTATTTTCTGTACGGTTGCTTTTATGTGTTTTTTTCATTCATTCAATATTTTCCGCAATATTTATTGCAGTTGCGTTACGCAATGGAATCAACATATCTTCACGCAATATTCTGCTGATATTTTTTATTTCGCGAATTTTGGTTTTTCCTATGCTTCCGTGGCTTTCCGACGATGTTTTCGGCTACTTATTCTATGGGCGCGAGTTAATCAACGGAATAAATCCTTATTCGATAGCGGCAGATTCTCCTGCAATTTCATATTTGCAAAACGACGCTTATGCACAGATGGCTTTTCAGAAATATCCGGCAATTTATCCGCCTTTTTCGATTTATTTTTTCGGCTTGGCAAACTCAATCGGTTCGATATTTTCGACCGATTGGAAATCGGCGTTTTTCGGTTGGAAATTCATTCTGTTCGCACATGAATTTGCCGCACTTGCCATTCTGCTTTTTTCGCGTCTGAAAAAATACGTTTCCGTTAAATATATTCTCGCATATCTCATTATGCCCTTGCCGATTGTGGAAATTATCGGACAAGGCCATTGCGACGGTTTGGCTGTTCCGTACATCGCATTGTTTATTTTATTGCTCAGTTCGTTTTTTCACGATGATTCTGCACCGGAATTAAAAACGAACATAACGGCTTTTTTATTAGGCGGAGCCGCCGGAATACTTGCTGCCGTAAAACTTATCCCCGCAGTACTTTTCGGAAGTATTTTCGCAACAAGAAAACCTTCTTTTTCGATGCGCAATATATTATCGGCAACAATAGGCGCAATTATTTTTTCATTAATATTTTCATTGCCTTTACTTCACGACAAAATAACAGCCGGTAATTTTCTTTCGGTATTGAATTTTTACAACAACACATATTTTAACAGCCCGCCGTTAATGTTTTTGCGCTATGTTGCGGAATTATTTAACGTGCCGGATTGGTGGCTGCTCGCCCCCAAAATACTTTCTTTAATTCGCGGAACAGTATTGATTATATTGATATTTTTTTTACGCCCGTCGAATTTCCGCGATACAATAGCGGCCGGTAGCTTGATATTGACAGCCGCTACCGTTATTTCACCCAAAGTACACGCATGGTATTTTGTGCCCGTTCTGTTCCTTACCGTATTGACTCGGCAACGTTGGATTGTAGTTTTTGCATATTCTTCGGCCGCAAGCTACTTAATGTACGGATTTAGTGCGCAAAAGGAATTATTCGTACTCGAATACTGCGTATGGACGGTGGCTATGTTATACGCTGCGTATGATATACGTAAAAATGGTATTTTATCGCGTTTAGATGTGCAATATTCCAACGCTTAAAGTCCGTTTTACCGCCTTTAACCGATAAAAACCCGTATTTTTGCAGACTAATCTGTATTCAATATCAGCAAAATTTATGTCAGACAACAAAATTATATTCTCGATGATAGGCGTCGGGAAAGTACACAAACCAAATAAGCAAGTACTGCGCGACATTTATCTTTCGTTTTTTTACGGTGCGAAGATAGGCGTTCTCGGTTTGAACGGTGCGGGAAAATCAACTTTATTGCGCATAATAGCCGGCTGGGACAGCGATTACATAGGACAAATCACCGCACAAAAAGGCATAACATTCGGCTATTTGCCGCAGGAGCCTGAACTTGACGCAACCAAAACCGTGCGCGAAATTGTAGAAGAAGGCGTTCAGGACATTGTTAATTTGCTGAAAGAATACGAGAATATCGGATTGCAATTTGCCGAACCCGATGCGGATTTTGATGCCTTAATTGCAAGGCAAGAAAAATTACAGGAGCAAATCGAGCATAAAAACGCTTGGGACTTGGACAGCCGTCTCGAAATGGCAATGGATGCATTGCGCTGTCCCTCGCCCGAAGCACAGATTTCGGTATTATCGGGGGGCGAGAAACGCCGCGTCGCGCTTTGCCGTTTATTACTTCAGCAACCTGATGTTTTGCTTTTGGACGAACCGACGAATCATTTAGATGCCGAAACAGTCGGCTGGCTCGAAGTTCACCTGTCGAAATATCCCGGTACTGTAATTGCGGTTACGCACGACCGTTATTTCTTGGATAATGTGGCCGGTTGGATTTTGGAGCTTGACCGAGGCTACGGCATACCGTTTGAAGGAAATTACACAAGCTGGCTCGAACAAAAGCAGCAAAGACTTGCCTTAGAAGAAAAGCAGGCCACCGCAAAGCAAAAAGTATTGCAGAAAGAATTGGAGTGGATTCGCCTGAACCCGAAAGGCCGCCACGCCAAAAGCAAAGCGCGCATTTCCGCTTACGAGCGCATGGTTGAAGAGCAGGACCAAGGACGCAACGAAGATATAGAGATTTTCATACCGCATGGGCCGCGTCTCGGCACTACCGTAATAAAAGCCGAAAACATCTCGAAATCGTTCGGCGACAAACTTTTGTACGAAAACGTCAATTTTGATTTGCCGCCCGGCGGAATAATCGGCGTTATCGGTGCGAACGGTACGGGAAAAACTACTTTATTCCGTATGATTACCGGATTTGAACAGCCGGATTCGGGCAAATTCATAGTCGGCGACACAGTAAAATTAGGATATATTGACCAGAATCGTCCGCTTGACCCGGAAAAAACGATTTTCGAGGAAATCACAGGCGGCGACGAATTGCTAACGATTGGTACGCGCGACGTTAATTCGCGTTCTTATGTGGCCAAATTCAATTTTACCGGAAGCGACCAACAGAAAAAAGTCGGCGTTTTATCCGGCGGCGAGCGCAACCGTGTTCATCTTGCAAAAATGCTGAAAGAAGGCGCGAACACATTGCTTCTCGACGAGCCGACAAATGATTTGGACGTGAACACGTTGCGAGCTCTTGAGGAAGCATTAAGCAACTTTGCGGGTTGTGCAGTCGTTATTTCTCACGACCGTTGGTTTTTGGATAGAATTGCCACTCATATCTTGGCTTTTGAAGGCGACAGCAATGTAGTTTGGTTCGACGGAAATTACAGCGAATACGAAACTGACCGTCGCGCACGGCTCGGTATAGCCGCCGACCAGCCGCATCGCATTCACTATAAGAAGCTGACGCGAGAATAAATTTTGTATTAGGAACGTATTTTATTCAACTTAATGACTATATTATCTCGGCGCATTACGATAATTTTACTGTCCGTTTTATTGCTTTTGGGCGCGGGCGGTGCGATTGCATGGTTGCAATCGGCCGGCGGCAAACCACATGATTATACAACGGGAGAACAATATTCCGCGCCTAAACCGCAGAAAGCAATCGTTCAACCTATTGCACAGAAAATAGCTGCGGAGCAAGCAAACTCACCCGAGCTGACAATAGGACACGATACGGCGATAGCCGAAGCGAGTTGTAAACTTACACCTGAACCGCCGTCAATCAAGGGAGGAGTGCGCCGAATAAACATAGCCGTTATCGGAGTTGACTCGCGCATAGGCGATAATTACGTTAAACATGCCGATGCAAATCATATACTCTCGATAATCCCCGACAGCGGGCGAATAGAGATAACTTCAATACCGCGAGATACTTACGCCGATGCAGGCTACAATGATACAACCGGACTGAACAAATTGACGCTTGTTTATGCAAATCGCGGATTGCGAACGTATCTTAAAGAAGCAACACGAATAGCAGAACTTGACAAAATAGATTATTGGGTGGAAGTCGGTTTTTCGCAAGCAATGGGTGTTATCGAACTTTTTGGGCATAAAAACAGTAAATCTGCATTGCAAGTATTGCGTTCGAGGCAGGGATTAGGCGGTGACGACTATCAACGTTGCTATAATCAGGGACAATTCATACGGCAAAATATTTTGCGCCATTTTAATAAATTCGACGGTTTTACAGGAGATTTACTGTTGCGCGGAGGGCTGTTATTGGTAAATACCAACCTGAATAAGGATAAAGCCGACGAAATTTTCGAAGAATTAAAAGAACACGGTTTTCCGAAAGACTCAAGTGCCGTTACGGTGCGCGTTCGGCCGCGGGCATTACCCAAATACAAGGTTTATGATTTCACAAAAGACGAAGTATATAATCAGTTGCAAAATAAAATCGAACGCTATAACGAACATCGCCGGAAACACGACACTTCTTTTTTCAAATCAAAGTTGACCGATGTATCCCGACGGCTTTCCGGCGTTATCAAGCAAGCGCGCGCCGACTCGGCAAAGCGTCCGCAACTCGTTATAAATAAGTTGCGCCCGTACTTTGAACAACGTGCATGGTTACAAATTCCCGACCATTTGCAACGCGAAGCCATACGCGGTGATTTTGAAACATTGCTCGTAAGTGCGTATGAGCGATTGAAGAAACCGGAAGAAGCAAAACGGACACGCAACATACTTGATTACGAACGCAAGCTATTTGCCCCTTCCGCCGAGCAAGCGCAAAAAAAATAGATTATTTTTTCGGGCAACAAATACAGTTTTCCGTCCGTTGACGCAAGTTTGAAAAGGTTAAAAAAATCAAAAAATAATTCTTAAATAAATCAACCGTATGACTACATATAAATCATCGGGCGTGGATATTGCCGCGGGCGACGAAGCGGTTAATAGAATCAAGCCTCTTGTACGCTCTACATTTACGCCGGGTGTAATTTCCGACATAGGACTTTTCGGCGGGCTTTTCGACGGGCGTTTTCCGGAATACGAGCACCCCGTTCTTGTGGCAAGTGCCGACGGCGTAGGAACAAAGCTGAAAGTGGCGTTTATGACCGGCAAACATAATACTGTCGGGCATGATTTGGTGAATCACTGCACAAACGATATTCTTGCCTGCGGTGCCGAACCTCTGTTTTTTCTGGATTATTTCGCATCGGGCAAACTTGAGCCTGCAATAGTTGAACAGGTTGTAGCGGGACTTTCAGCGGGCTGTCGCGAGAACGGTTGTGCTTTGCTTGGCGGCGAAACGGCAGAAATGCCCTCGATGTACGCCGAGGGTGAATATGACATTGCCGGAACAATAGTCGGTGTGGTTGATAAATCTAAAATTCTTAGGCCGGAGAATGTAGAGGTCGGCGATATTCTTATCGGTTTGCCGTCGTCGGGCTTGCACACCAACGGCTATTCTCTTGCCCGCGCCGCTTTGTTTCCGCGTTATTCGCCCGATTTTTACTTGGAAAACAGCGGCAAGACACTTGGCGAAGCTTTGCTTGCCGTGCATCGCTCCTATTTATCGCTGTTTCGTCCCTTGTTGCGCGATAATTTAGTGGCAGCTTTATCGCATATTACGGGCGGCGGCATTGTCGGCAATACCAAGCGTGTGTTGCAAGCAGGAAAATCATTGGAAATTTTTTGGAACGCCTGGGAAATTCCGCAGATTTTTCAATTTATTCAACAAGCAGGCGAAATACCCGAACAAGATATGCGTGAAGCATTTAATCTGGGTATAGGCATTATTATAGTTGCAAAAGAGAAGAACGTACAAGAAATTACGATGCGATTGGCCGACGAAAATCCGGTAATTGTCGGGCGAATAGTAGAAGCATAGAATCTTTCTTTTGTTATTTTTTATGGCAGGATCCGCCGTCGGCCAAAATAAGCAGGTCGCCGTTTGACAGACCGCGTTCTGCTATTATTTCGTCGGTTTTATACTCAATATCGCGCGTAAGATTATACAATCCGAGACGCTCGTATTCCACGGCATACAGCCCTACGGCAGGCGCAAGAACGGCTGTAAGTTGCTCTACTGTTTGATGCGGATTGACGCTTAGTCGGAATATTTGCCCCGAGAACCCGCGGCACAGAAAAATATCGGTCGTTTCGTGCATAATAAAGCGGAAATATGACGATGCTTTTCTTGCAAACATAATAAATTTCAGTGTATCGTATAAAGTACGGCGGCACGTTCCGAATTCAATAAAACGTAGTTGCTTTTCGAATAAAGCCGACGAGAATAAGTTGTCGTGGAATTGCTTCGCCGGGCACTAATTTTGAGATTTAGGTAAAATGTCGTTTAACAAAACGGTGAAGTTGCGTATTTTGCGTAAGATTAACCAAGTCATTTCGCAATCCGACCTATTTTTTCCATGATTATCGGCTCCGTAAAAGAAACACGCGAAAGCGAAAATCGCGTTGCCCTCTCTCCTGCCGTTTGCAAACAATTCATTAAATCCGGCTTTCAATGCGTAATTGAATCCGGTGCCGGCGCAGCGGCTTTTTTCTCCGATGCGGCTTATCTTGAAGCGGGTGCAAGCATTGCCGGCTCCGTCTCGGAAGTATATGCCAAATCTGACGTTATATGCAAAGTAAATCCTCCGTCGCTTGACGAAGTTCCGCTTTTTCGCAGCGGTTCGGCACTTATTTCATTCGCATATCATTTGACCAACCGGCCACTTGTCGAATCTGTAAATGCCCGTAAAATCGCGCTTTTCAGCATGGATGCCATGCCGCGTATTTCACGCGCTCAAACGATGGACGCTCTCAGCTCGCAAGCAAACCTTGCCGGTTACAAAGCGGTTATCATAGGCGCGAACGAGTCCGGTAAAATTTTTCCGATGCTTATGACGGCAGCCGGAACTATTACTCCGGCCAAAGTGCTGATTTTCGGCGCGGGCGTGGCCGGCTTGCAGGCAATCGGCACGGCAAAACGTTTGGGTGCCGTTGTGGAAGTAACCGATATTCGCCCCGAAACCAAAGAAGAAGTGGAATCGCTCGGCGGCAAATTTATTTCGTTTGATACGGGCGGCAGCGTGAAAATCGAAGGCGGTTACGTTAAAGAAGCGGGCGACGACGTGCTTGCAAGACAACGCGAAATCCTGAAAAAACATCTCGCCGCAGCCGATGTTGTTATTACTACGGCTCTCGTTCCCGGCAAAAAAGCACCGCAACTAATCAACGAAGAAATGGTTGCCATCATGAAGCCCGGCAGCGTAATCGTGGATATGGCCGTCGAACAAGGAGGAAATTGCTGTTTCAGCGAGGCCGGCAGGACGATTGTACGCAATGGCGTAAAAATAGTCGGGCAGACTAATTTGCCGTCGCAACTTGCTTCAAACGCAAGCGAAAGCTATGCAAAAAACATATACGCTTTCCTAACTCATTTGGCAACAAAGGACGGCTTCAAATGGGATATGAACGATGAAATAACCGCCGGAACATTGATTTGCCGCGACGGAAATTTACTCAAATAATAATTCGACAGCATGGAATCTCTTTTTCAATTTATATCCGAAAATCAACTGATGATATACCTTGTCATCTTAATGATTTTTCTCGGCGTAGAACTTATCGAAAAAGTCCCTTCGGTTCTGCACACACCGCTGATGAGCGGTGCGAACGCCATTCACGGCGTTATTATTATAGGCTCGATTATCATAATGGGGCAGGCCGACAATACTTTTGCCACGATTTTCGGCTTTTTAGCCGTAGTGCTTGGCACGCTCAACGTAGTGGGCGGATTTGTTGTTACCGACAGAATGTTAGATATGTTCAAAAAGAAAAAATAATTTCCCGTGAAAACTTTTATACTCGACCTTATCTACATTGTATCGGCGTTTGCCTTTATCGTCGGAATAAAAATGCTTGGCAAACCCGTTTCGGCAAAGCGAGGCAATTTACTTGCCGCCGCCGGAATGACAGCCGCCATTTTCGGTACGATTTTCCTGAACGAATCGGTAATGCCGACAAATTATGTCTGGATTTTCGGTGCGCTGATACTCGGCTCGGCTGTGGGCTATGTAATGGCAAAAAAAGTGCAAATGACGCAAATGCCGCAAATGGTTTCTTTCTTCAACGGTATGGGCGGAGCTTGCGCGGCATTGATTTCCATAGTAGAATTCGACCATTATATTCATCATCCGGGAACAGGTTCAGTTGCTCATCTTGTTATTCTTCTGCTCGGAATGATAATAGGCGCGGTCAGTTTTTCGGGCTCGATGATAGCCTACGGTAAATTAGAGGAAAAAATCAAGGATTTCCGCCTGCCCGCACAGCAGGTTGTAAATATACTCGTTTTATTGGTCATTTTCGGGCTGATTTACGCATTCTCGGCCGGAATAGTTGTAAATCCTCTTACTATCTATATTATTCTCGGACTTGCGGCTGCCTACGGATTGCTTTTCGTGTTTCCTATAGGCGGCGCGGATATGCCCGTAGTAATTTCACTGCTGAATTCTTTTACGGGCGTGGCTACCGCTTTCGGAGGTTTTCTTTACGATAACAAGGTAATGCTTTTCGGCGGAATACTCGTGGGCAGCGCTGGAACTCTTTTAACCGTGGTTATGTGCCGCGCAATGAATCGCTCGCTTGCCAATGTGCTTATAGGAAATTTCGGCGGTAAGGCCGCCGCGTCAAGCGGACGTGCCGTTACCGGAACAATCAAAGAAATAAGTGCAGCCGACACCGCCGCGCTGATGAAATATTCGAAAAACGTTGTAATAGTTCCGGGATACGGACTTGCCGTAGCACAAGCGCAACACGTTTGCCACGAGCTCGAATTGTCGCTCGAAGCCGAAGGTGCGCAAGTGAAATACGCTATTCACCCCGTGGCAGGAAGGATGCCCGGGCACATGAACGTATTATTGGCCGAAAGCAATGTGGATTACGATAAACTGCTTGAAATGGACGATATAAATCCTGAGTTTAAAACTACCGATGTAGTTCTGGTTGTTGGCGCGAACGACGTGGTGAATCCGGCCGCAAAGAACGACCCGGCCTCACCTATCTACGGAATGCCAATTCTTGACGTGGAAGATGCCGCCAACGTTATTGTTATGAAGCGCAGTATGCGTGCCGGCTATGCCGGAATCGAAAACGAGTTGTTCTTTAATCCAAAGACAAGAATGCTTTTCGGCGATGCAAAAAAAATGATGCAAGAGCTTGTGAACGAACTAAAAAACGCTTAATGCAACGTACTGTTTTTTTTCGATTATCCGTATTCTTTTTATTTTTTTCGGCTTTATTTTTACCGACCGAAGCCGGCAGGTCTTTTTGTTCGGGAATTTTACTGCAAACTTCGTCCCGAACATTGATTATTCCGTTTGCTGAAAATAAAACCAAAGTATTCAACCGACTTCAAAAGGCAGGCTTGCGCGTAACGCTCGACCAAACATACAAGGGTACATTTGCAGTAAACGAACCGGCGGCAACCGCTAAATTACCCGCAGCATATCTGGAATTTTCTGCAACCGGTAAAATTTCTGGCATGGAAAATATAATTCCAACCGAAACTATGGGCGATGCAAAAAATCTTATCTATAAGCTAGCCGAACAATATCGCAAAGAAATCGGAAAAAACGGCACCGTCCAACACAGCTCGTCAGGTACGCAATACAAGATATTCGCCTCCTGCAGGAAAATCGAAATTCAAATAACGTTAGCCGTGTCCTACGATTCCCAAAAACAACAATATTACGTTTCGGTAAGAACAATACTATAACGCATTTTTATTTTCCAATCAAAAACATCCGTTCAAAAAATACCGCTAAAAATCAGATGGGCTTCACAAACATTGAACAGTTATTTCCCGATATTTTTACGCGAATCTGCAAGCCCTTGTAAAACAGCATCTTCCGGAATAAAAACATCGAATCCGGAATGTATTTTGGAATTATAGTTTTTACGTCGTTCCAATAATTCAAGAAATTCCCTCTCCGCTTCTTTATTTCTACCTAAATGATGCAACGAATATGCCCGTAGATGACGTGCATACAACTGTTCCGGCGCAAATTGCAGAGATTGCTCTGCCCATTGCAATGCCTCGGCAAATCTACGCGAATTACCGGCGATTTGTGCCAAAGCCGCAGTTGCAACGGCCGATATAGTCGGCGTTAAAGAACCGAGTTCTATGGCGAACCGCAATGCATCTTCGGCTTGTTTCGTTAATCCCATTCGCGAAAGCGTTTGCCCGAGTTGAAACCAAGCATAAGCATTTTCAGGCTCTTCGCGTACATGCCGCAATAATAATTCGTAATTTCTTTTTGTTTTTTGCTCTAAAATTTCTCGCGACTGATTATAGCCCAAATGTAAAATAACCACATCGGAAAGTGCGATTTGCTTGCCCGAACCCAATAATGCGGGCGTTATTTGTTCGTGAACGCGCCCATGAAAAGCAATGCCCGGCAAACGCCTGAAAATTCGCGGGTAGCCGCCGCGATGCTCTTCCGAAGAATCGTCGGCTTGGCGATGAGGGCTGATTATGGTGCATATTAAAGCACCTATTTCGTCGGGAAGAGTAACCAAAAGATTGCGTAAATGCAGTTTCGCATCTTCATGCAGTCTTTCATCTGCATCTAAATATAAAATCCACCGGCCGTGTGCGTGACGCAACGATTCGTTTCTCGCGGCCGCGAAATCATTTATCCAAGCAAAATCAACGACTTTTGCACCTGCGGAACGCGCAATTTCTTTTGTACCGTCGCTCGACCCCGTGTCGACCACAATTATTTCGTCTGCTATTCCGGCCACGCTCTCCAAGCATTCGCGCAGGAACTTTCCCTCGTTTTTTACTATCATACACAATGAAAGCAAAGGCGCGGCCGGATTTACTTCAGATTTTAGCTCTATATTTTTCTTCTCTGTTTTATCGGTATTTTTTCGAGAGTTTTTCGCTGCCGTTTCGGTTGCATTGCCGATACCCGACAGCCGAGAAAAATCAATACTCATATTAGGATTTTGCAATATACGTTTCTTGTTTTCGGGTAATATTTCGTTATTTTTCGGCGAATGTATGTTCGATAAACAATGATTTTTTTCGACCGTTATTTTTTCATTTTTATTTTTTGCGTTGTCAGCCATTGCGTTTTCCGTAAATAAATGTTTTTTTTCGGCTTTTTCCGTTTGTAAAAGAATTTGCGGAATATCGGTGCGTTCGGGTGCGGTTTTTATTGTTTCGCGAAGAATTTGCTTTGCGGCAGAATAATCGCCTAATCGTGCGCGTACATTTGCAAGCCCGACGCGGCAGCCGATATCGTTCGGCTGAATTTCCAATCCTTTTTCGAACTCGATTTCCGCTTTTTTCCATTGCCCCAGGCCTACAAGGCTTCGGCCGACTCTGAAATAATATTGTTCCGGCGGCAGGCTGTATTCACCGGCGATTTGCGCTACAGGCTCTCGTGCTCTTTCGGCTTCTTTCATTGCTTCATAGGCAGAAAGAGCCGCGTCGAACCTCTTCATCACGGTGTATGACTCACCGAGCACATAATTTGCAAACGATTGTTTCGGAACGAGTTCCAGAGACTTCAAGGCACGCTCCGCAGCAAGTGCCGCATCTCCTCGCTGAAATGCAATAACCCCGCCGTAATTCAACGCTTGAGGCAGTGTGATTGATTGTAGTCCGGCATTTTTGATGGCCGCGGCAATATCACACTCGGCATTATCAGCGTCGCCAAGCGCAAGATAAGTTTTGGCGCGTTGGAACAGCATATAAGCGTCTTTCGGCCTGTTCTCTATCGTTTTATCGAGCAACTTCAGGTTGCGCAGTTGTTTTTTGCGCATTTCGGCGGCTGGCAAATCATAGCCGAGATGCAACAATTTTGCACCGGAAGCCTGTATTTTCCAACCGCTTCCGAGAATTGATTCGAGAGTTTGCTCATGTATAATACCTTCGAAACGTATTCGCGGGTCGCGCCGGAATAATCGCAGCAGTTGAATCGTAAAAACATCGGCACCGCCGTCGGTTCTGCGTGAAGGTGAAACAACTTCAAGCAGGAAACCTCCTATTTGCTCGGATGCGGTGCGAACAGCCGACAAAAGAAAGTCAGGATTTTCTAATCTCTCGTCCGCATCAATGCTTAATATCCACGGAAAATTTGCGGCTTCGAGTGCTGCATTTCTCGAAGCCGAAAAATCGTTGCACCAAGTAAAATCTATTACTTGTGCGCCAGAATCCAGAGCAATTTGCCGAGTTTTATCCGTAGAACCGCCGTCAACCACAATTATTTCGGCGGCAATACCGGCCACCGATGCCAAACAATCGGGCAACATTTGTTCTTCGTTGCGAGCAATAATGCACACCGAAATCGAATCACGCGGTAAAATTTCCGTTTTCGTCATAAAATTCGGCTGAAATTATGCCCAAACGCATAAACCTATATCGGCAGGCGAAACCAACAGCTCATTAAAAGGCAAAATGCGAACTGTGCAACCCTGCCGCCCGCCGCGAGTGCATACATAGCTGCCGCGATAGACTGCAGAACCGTTTTCGTCATAAGCGAACTTCATCTCGACCGCTACGCCGGAGATAATATTTTCAGACGCATCGAGCGCACCGTGGAACGCCTGCACAAGTAAATCACCCGGCGCAAGTGCGCCGGTGCGAACACGAGCCGATACATTTATGGTTTTGCCCACACGTGCGTGCTCAATTCCGTCGATACCTACGCTTTCTACGCTTACACCGCGCCAGCCGGATTTAATTCTCTCGCGCCAATCGCGCAACTCGGCTGCATCGGCGGCAGAATCGTCCGCAAGAGCCTCATAGCGTCGCATTGCCGGAATATAAAACCTCCGTGCATAATCTTTGACCATTCGCATCGAAGAAAATTGACCGGAAACGGAAGCAATGGAAGCTTTCATTCGGTCTATCCATTGATGCGGCAACCCGTCGTCTTTCCGGCGATAAAACATCGGTATAATGGTCTGTTCAAGCAATTCGTAAAGCGCGGATCCCTCCACTATATCCTGGTCCGTGGCAGAGCGGAAATCTTCGCCGTAACCTATTGCAAAGCCATTCTCTCCGTTATAGGCTTCGTCCCACCAGCCGTCGAGTATGCTGACGTGCAAGCAACCGTTAAGCCCGGCTTTCATTCCGCTTGTACCACTGGCTTCCTGCGGACGGCGCGGCGTGTTCAGCCAAATATCGCAACCTCTTACCAAAGCACGAGAAACTGCCATACTGTAATCTTCAAGGAAAATTACGCGGCGGTCTAATCCGTATTCGCGCACATTGTGAATAATGGACTGAATAATTTCTTTGCCCGCATTGTCATGCGGATGCGCTTTGCCGGCAAGTATTATTTGTGCCGGACGTTCCGGATTAAGCAATAATTCTTTCAGGCGTTGCATATCGCCGAACAGTAATCCTGCCCGTTTATACGTGGCAAATCTGCGTGCAAAACCGATGGTAAATGCATTGGGGTCAAGATATTCGTTAATTGCCGCTATATCCTGCGCAGTCAAGCGGTCTTGTTGATGACGTTGCATGTATGCACGTGCAAATAGAATCATACGTTCGCGCCATTTGCAGTGAATACTCCATAATTCATCGTTCGGTATCAGCAACGCTTTGCTCCAAAGTTCATTGTCGTCTGTTTCGGTGCGCCAGCGCGGAGTCAGATATTTATCATATAGTTCAGCCAAGCCGCCGGCCACCCACGTTTGTGCGTGAACGCCATTGGTAATTGCTTCTATAGGCACTTCGTCGGCCGGAAAATCCTTCCATAAATCGCGCCACATCGAGCGTGCCACTTTACCGTGAAGTTGGCTTACTCCGTTGCGCATAGACGACATTTTGAGCGCAAGCACCGTCATAGAAAAAGAGTTTGACGGTATATTTATATTGCCCAGCGAGATAAATTCGTCGCGAGAGAGCCCTAACGCCCTCCAATAATCTGCGAAATATTTCTCTATCAATTCAACCGAAAAAACCTCGTTTCCGGCCGGAACGGGAGTATGTGTAGTAAATATCATTCCGGCATGGGTCAGTTCGTAGGCGGTTGCAAAATCCAACGAATAATCTTTCATAATCATTCGTGTGCGCTCCAAAGAAGCAAATGCGGCATGACCTTCGTTGATGTGAATCAATGTAGGGTTTATACTCATAGCCCGCAAAGCGCGTATGCCGCCGATTCCGAGCAATATTTCCTGCTGAATACGGGTTTCTACCGTGCCGCCGTAAAGCTGGTCGGCAATATCGCAATATTCGGGAATAGCCTCGTTTTGCGGTATATTCGTATCAAGCAAAAGCAACCGCGCATGCCCTATAAGCATTTCCCAAATTGCGGCGTACAATGTGCCGCCGGGCAATTCCACGCTTACAAGTAAGCGTTTTTCTTCGTCATCGAGTACCGGTGAAATCGGTAAAGAATAAAAATCATTGGCAGGATAGCTCTCTTTTTGCCAGCCGCTTTGCGTTAAATATTGCTGAAAATACCCCATTTGATACAGCAAACCTACCGCAGTTATTGGTATGCCGGCATCGCTTGCAGATTTCAAATGATCGCCTGCCAATATACCAAGCCCGCCGGAATAATTCGGAAAACTTTCGTTAATCCCGTATTCCAAACTGAAATAGGCTATTGTTTTACCCGTAGTGTGATGATTCTGACGCGAAAACCAGGTATCAGCCTTAAGATATGCACGGAAGTTCTCCATCACCGCTTGCAATCTGTCTAAAAAGTCGCGTCGCCCTGCAAGTGCCTCTAATCGCACCGGCTCTATATTATTAAGCAATTGAACCGGATTATGGCGAACCCTCTCCCAAAGTTCACTATCCATTTCGACAAAGAGAGCAACGGCTTCCGGATTCCAACACCACCAATAATTATAGGCCAACTCTTTAAGCGGCGCGAGAACATCAGGCAACGAAGCGGTAACGATATATGTAGCAACAGGTTTCATAATTTCAACGGTTTGTTTTTATTGTTTATTTTATTATTTTTTCAGTCAGTCGTTTCGAATTATCCGCTATAATTTTTCAGGAGATTTACGGAGTTTATTACGCTAAGCCTGCAAGTTTGGTCATATCTGCAAGACGTTGAGCAATTTCGCCTTTTTCGTAAGGTTTCATTGCCGCGTATCCTTCTTGAAACATTGCAACGGCTTCGTCCGTTTTGCCTATACGCCTTAGTATATCGGCGGCAAATGCCTTCCCCATAATATAACCCGGATTCATAATAGGAATTTCTCTTGCCATTTCTTCGGCAAGGTCAAATTTCCCTTGTTTTTCATAAATTCCCGCCAATACAACTCTTGCTCTTGCAAATGAAGGCTTTGAGCCTATTGCACGATTAAGCCACATAATTGCACGGTCTTCTTCATTAAGATTTCGCAAGGCTATGGCAAGTGCAAGCATAGTGGTTTCTTCGTCGGGAATAATTTCAAGAAGTCGACGTGCCATCGTCGCAGTTTGCTCCCAATCTTGCAACACCTGATAATACTGAACAGTTAACGAAATGACCGAATAACGCTCGGGATATTCGCGGAGCAAATCCATAATGCGAGGTTTTACTTCCGTATCGAGGTCGATATCAAAGCCTTGTGCATACATCCAAATAAGCGAACTGCAATAGGTTTTCAATCCGTCGGGAGTTTTGCCGGGCTCAACTTGCGCTGTGGCGCCGCGAAATACATCGAGGGCATCCTCTACTCGCCCGCGCCAATGCAATGCGCCGCCAAGCGCGAACCGCACAGAAATATCATCGTTAATTCTGACATCGTTCAGCAATGTTTCTGCAAGCGATTCATCTTCGAGCATTGCTGCATACCAAGCCTTGACTATATCGGAATCGGTTGCTTCTATTCCGTCCATCAAAGCATTTTCGCCATCTTCGGCACGATTGCCCGCATCACGAAAATATGTGAAAGCCAACGTATAATAGGCATAAGGCGATACATTTGCATCGAGAGCAAGTGCGCGATCTAAAAATAATCGGGATTGCGAAAGTCGAGAGCGCGATTCAAGCTCTTCGGCTATTTCAACCAAACGCGCCGGCTCGTTCCAATGTTGATATCCGGCATTTATCAAATCGTTTATTGTTGCCATTATATTTTTTAAGAAAACCTCAAATCGTAAAGCATAAAAAACAAAAATAACCATCAAAGCCGAAACAAAAGGGAAAATAATCTCCTGTTTCATATATCGAACTTCGAACAGAAGCGAAAAAATCTGCTCGAAAACAGCAAAATTTCATAAATAGTCGTAGAAATACGACTGTTTTTTTTCATACAATAAATATATTTTGTAATTATGGAAAATATATGTAACTTGGCTTTATACAAACAGAACAATTGCTAATCTATTGCAAAATATCGTTATGCAACCTGCAACCTGCAATAGAAATTCTCAATTTTTATCGCATTGTCAATCGTTCGCCTCCTAAGAGAAAAAACGCCTCGCTCTCACCGAAGAATCTCAATATACAACCGTTTTTTCTTTTTTTAGGAGATTATCATGAAATCGCTTCAATCATTCTTTTCTACTTTGGCAATTCTCGCAAGCATTATCATCAGCGTTGCGACAAACTTGAAAGCGCAATCCAATTGTCCATGTTCCGATGGCGGAACCGAACAAACGGCAACCTTGAATATTATGAATGGTAATGTTCCGTGTACTATTGTTATCAAATATTGTTTTGATTCCACGAATGTTACATACAATGATAGTGTATGCGGAGTATTTGTAGCACAACTTGACAAAAGAATAAAAATAAATGAAATTTGTTACGGTAACTGCTCGCCGTCTATCAATTTCCACGACTTGATCGAAGAGCTACAAAGTGCCTTAATTATCAATAATCAACTCGGCCTCTGGTATCCGGGCTGTTCTCCGGCACCCCCTTGTGTGAACTCGGTTTTTTATAGTTACGTCGAATTACTATTTGCAAGATGCTATAAAAAAGTAGGTAATTGTTACAAATGTTGTACATCAGAAACTGATTGTTCAATAGTGTATAAGATCTGCCTTTGCCCTCCAGACGGCCATCTAACTTTGATATGTACAGATTTGACACAAACTAAAGGTTGCGAGTCGGGTGACGAAGAATGTCGCTATAAGTCCTGTGTAAGATAGTAGTAACCATTCGGTCAATTGACAGTCTGGTTTTATTGATTTAATTTTTATAAAACAATAAAATATTACTCTAAATGAAACACCGTGCACTTCTTCTATGTATATGCTTAATAATTGTATTTTTACAATGGAACTGCTCGCAAGGCCCTGCCGGTGCCGATGCCCCGGCTGGAACGGGAATATTGGCCGGGCGAGCGGTACTTGCACGGTTGAGCAAAGACATAGAAGCCGAATACGACAATTCGGGCATTACCGTTGCGGTTGCAGGAACGCTCCTTACAACACAAACAGACAGAAACGGAATGTGGAACCTTGATGATGTGCCGGCTGGACGACGAACTCTGATATTTCAGAAAGCAGGCTACGGCAAAATGGTAGTTTCTAATGTACCCGTTGAAGCGGGGAAAAAAGTATTTGTGTACGATATGCCGGGTGCGCAGTATGATGCCGTATGGCTCGGGAAACTCATCCCCTTAGAAATCACGGATATTCGTATGAATTTAGACGAACAATTTAAGTCATTGAATGTGCCCGAATTTAAGGTGGACATTGCCTCGTATCCGCCCGACAGCATTCCTATGACCTATTCGCTTTATTTCAAAAAAAATGCACCGCCTACTCCTGAAGATTACGATTGGATGCAACACTCCCACGGTATTAACCAAGAAGAATTATGGCAGGCAGGCATCAAGCCGGGCGATTCGTTTTATGTTACGGCAATTGGACATTTGGCGGGCAAGCAGTTTCTATACCCGCATCCCGTAACTGGCAGAATAGTCGTTTCAACAGCCGTTGGGCTGAAGGGATTCACCGCTTCATTTGTCTTACCGCCTTATAGAAAATAATATGATGAACAAACATATCCTTTTTGCATTATGGATAGCGGCGATAATTATAGCAGGATGCACTCCGCCCGTCGGCGAGCCGGGTAAGCCCATATTGACAACGCTACGCGGTTATTGTGCGGCCTATGATACAACATTCACTTATTATCGTCTATTACTTTCTGATGGAATTGGTACTACGGTCGAACTCGAAGGAACGAACTTCCGCACGAAAACCGATGCGGCAGGGCTGTGGATGCTGAAAGATATTCCGGCGGGTTCGTATTCTATACGATTCTCCAGACCCGGTTTTAGCACAATGCGCCTGCCCGAAATGCAGTGTAACGGTGGTGAAATTACGACTGTTCCGGTTGCCATCACGCGCCTTGCAGGGTTTTATCCGTTCTCGGAATTCTATCCGGTAGGCAATACTAACAATTATTCGGTGGCAATATCAGCCAGATTTGGACCGCCTGACCGTAACGGTTATAATAAATACGCGCCAAATAATGAGCAGGGACTTTTATTGTTACTTTCAGTAGATAGTACAGCCTCACCCTATCGGCCTGAATCATATCTTGATGCATACGCTACACTTAATAATAACAGTGGGAGCAACGGCCTATATGATGGACTTAATGATAACATCTATTTCAAGCCGTTATTGAACAAAGGTGTTACACCCGGTTCGTACATCTATATATCTGGCTTTCCCTATTGGCGTTGGCGCGAAAACGAAAGTTCATCATGGGATATACAACCCACTACAGGCAAAACATTTTACCGAGACCCCGCTACAGGGAATTTTGTTTCTACCGTAACCGATACAATTCAAGTGCGAAGAATTAAAGTAAGAATGCCATGAAAGTGATTATAATTTTAATAATATTGGCAGCAATTCTTTCGGGTTGCGAGGGCGAGCCCGGCCCAAATGCAACGGCTACTGCGCCCGGCGTTTTGAAAGGTATCGTCTATCTTGTCCGTGAGGACGCGCCATTTGTGGCGGATAGAGCCGGCGTTAAAATTTCAGCGGCGGGAGTTGAAACGCTGTCGGCTGCAGACGGCTCGTGGATATTAAATAATGTTCCTCCCGGACTACACCGCATTGTTTTCTCGAAAGACAACTATTGCAGTGCCGAAATTATTGACTATGTATTCGCAGGTAACGGCACTGTGCATATTCCGCCGATAACCTTAGTGCAGGAGCCGGCTCAATTGACGGAATTTATCGTTATTTCGGACACATCGCAAGGATCTGTGCGATGCGAAGCAACAATTTCTTCGATTCCCACGGCTTTTTTTCCAAAAGTGCAAGCATTGTTGTTTCTTGATACCGCTGCAACCGTTTCGTGCGAGCCGGGCAGATATCTCTACGTTACCGATAAACTCATATTCACTGATTCGTTGCGATCTGTTCTTATAATCAGCGGCCCGACGCTCATTGCCCAAGACTTCCGGCAATATCAACGGCTATATGCAATCGCATATCCGCTTTCGCCACTGAATACTATTCCCGACGGAGGTACAGTAAAAGATCCCGAAACGCACCTGCCATTATATAGGCAAATCGGCAAGCCGTCGTCTGTCGTATCCTTTATAGTACCAGTTTTCTGATAGATACTATACAGAAAGAATACCCGTAAAATAGGGGCAAATATCAAATAAGCCGTAGTAATGCGGTTTGTTTTGTTATTATGCTTTATCACGCAAAAAATATATTTTACAATAACAATAAATATGTATAATTTGCGCTGGATTTTAATCTATTCTTTCATTTTCAGGGTACCAAAATGAATTTACTTCTTTCATTCTTTACTTTAATGCTCATTTTTATGGGTTGCATATTCGAAACAATATCAGTAAATGCTCAATGTCTTCCGGGTTGGAATTCTACGACACTAACTTTTGGTCCCGACCCGAACGGCTGTTCTTGGATAATAGAGTTCTGCTACAAATGCGGCATCAGCGGTGCAGATCCGGCTAACGTAAAAGTTATGGATATAAAACCCGCAAATCCGCGCTCTCCATGCCCTAATTGGACACCCGACGAAACTTGGTTACGCTCGCAGTTCATGCCACATTATGCGTTATTTTGTGACATACCGCCATGCTCAACCGGTTGCCGGATACTAACTTTAGAATTTCCTATATGCTATCAATGGTCGACATTCGGTTGGCAGAATCCTGATTTATCATATCATTATAAAAACTGGAAAACTCCATGCATTAATGGCGATTATTGCATTGTAACTTGGCAAGTTTGTCGAGATGAGCAAACATTGGACATTATTAAATGCCCCAATAGCCCGGATCCTAATTATCAAAGAATAGAATATACCTGCAATCGAAATTCCCCGTGGCCATCGGAACCTGGTGAACCATCAGTTCATTTTACGGGTTGGCTACAAAATAGCGAGTGTTATAAAGAAATGGATTGCCCATAATAATAAAACATCTTTCCGAATCTGTGAAGTCAAATGTTAGGCGGCGTAAATCGCAAATCTATTATCTGCACCATATTTTACTCTTTTACAGAAATAATTTTATGAAAACAGTTTACATATTAATCGTGTTCCTGCTTGCTATACCTCTGTGGGCACAAGAAGTAACGTTTAGAACCGAGCGTTTGATAACCGACTATCGGGGTATTGCTTTCAACGGCTCGGCCGTACTTTGCTACGGAGATTATGGCATAATTACCCGTTCTACCGATTTCGGTGCAACGTGGAGTCAAATATCCTTAGGGGATAAACATTCGATAAAGCGTATATTTGCCACAGGTAACGAATTTATTGGAGTTACCGATTATTCGTTGATATTTTCACAGAAAAATGGTGCTTTTTGGGACATTGTTGATGTATCTACAACACCTGATATTATAGATATAACAATTTACGGAGATTCTACATATATTCTTACAAAGTCAAATGTACTTTCCGTAAAAAATGACCAAACGATTAAACAATTTCTGACGCTCGACAGCAACTTGAACTACGGTGAAATACATATAGATGAAACAGGTACCTGGATTACTTGTAATGACACACTTTTAATTCGATACAATGCAAGCAAGTTATCTTTCGACACTGTCTATGTAGCAGCACACATACCACCCGCAAACAAAGCCTATCCGAATATAATACACGGCTTACGTAATAATGAAGGTACATTAACATTCACGGTAAGTAACGACTACACAACCTACAGCTACGATAAAATTTTACAAACATTTAATAAAGGAGAAACTTGGGAAACATTTTTCCCCGGTGCGGTGTACAATGGTTCGTGCAGTCATATTGTAAATAACGAGAGATACTATATACGGCCGAAAAGCCAATATATACCTGATGAAGCAAATGATTTGTTGGCTATTGATTATATAAAGGCTGATACATCACATTATTCTGCCGATACTTCATATATAACTGTTATTAATCCGCTTGACTCGGCGAAGCTGCAATTATCGATGTCAAGGTATTCATTTTATTTTCAAGAGATACTTGCACTAACTCCCGATACTATAATTGCAGTAGGTAAAGATAAGTGCATCGCAATGTCGTATGATTCCGGTAAAACGTGGAATTTTTTATCTTGTATAAAATATTCCAATGCATCGCCAAGTAATTTTATATGTCGTAATGCAAATACAATGTTCCTATTTAACACATTCTCGTTTTTCAGAACAACAGACGGCGGCGCAACATGGTTACCTCAGACTTATACACATACTTTCAAGGGTAACAAGTCAGCGAATCCGCGCAATTATTTCCTTACAGACAAAGAAAAAGGATATATTGTATTTGATACTAATATTGTGCCTGATGCCAATGTGTTTGCGACATCTGACAATGGGTACACATATAAATCGTATGGCTACGATTCTTTGATGCTCGGCGGCTCTCTATATAAGAACGGAATAAAAACAGGAGAACGTTACGCTATTTTTACACGTAAGCCATCATTCACACCGCTGAACCTGCTATTACTTTACAATGAAAATTTGCAGTTACTTGATTCTGTACGCTTACCTTTTGACAATGCTATTAGCATGACAACAATGCCCGATGAGTCAATCTTGACCTTAGGGCTACGAACTGCCGGGAAGCCTACTGCAGACAGCGACGGTTACGCACCCGATTATTCGTATAGTTATGCATTGTTACGCTCAACCGATTACGGTAAAACATGGGATAGCATTACTCTCCCAATTACGCAACCACTTCGTTATGCAATTGCCACCGATAAATATTACTATGACAATCCTGTTTTACCGGAATTGAAAATAGTCGGACAAAATATTATTATCCCCACAAATAATCACTTATTATATCGTTACGATTATCTTACCCGTAAATTTGACTCTGTATATATTGATGCACCAATAAAAACATCGTTTATTCTTAACAATAGGCTATGCTTTATAACAGAAGAAAATACATTGTATTCGGCAGAAAATATAAAAGATAGTGACACGAAGTGGGACTCGATAAAAGCCGAGAATATTTTTTCAAAGTGGAATAACGAAGACCAAAGTACAATTTTCAACGTACAATCAACCGCAGACACAACGGCAATAATGCTTATAAGCAAGCAAGTTTACGCGGTACCGAAACCAATAGATTATTTAACAAATATTGTAAAAATATCGGTATTGCAATCGCCTGTGGGTGTGCAGCATAACGCAGTTGAGCATCCCGCATGGCTATGGAAAAGCGAGCCATATCCTATGCCTGCACACGGATTTATTCGTTGCGATGTTTCCTGTGAGCCGAAGTATAATATTTCCGATGCAACAATCAATATTCGCAGTATTTCCGGTTCGGACGTTCCGAATGTAGACCAAACAACACGCATAATTCAGCAGAGCAGAAACGGCGGTTACATAGAATGGAATTGTGAAGATATTCCGAAGGGTTTATATATTATTACAATTCGTCTGGCAGAGCAACATTTGAATATTCCCGTATTAGTTTTTTAATATCTAAATCAAAAGTCAAGTGCAACAGAATAAAAAAGGTTGAAAATACTTGACTTGGCGTTTTAACATTCAGCACATTTCGCGGTCGTTTGTTTCATCTTCTCATTACCTCATCTATATCCTCATATTTTAGATTTTCTTCGCTAAAAAAATTAAAAAAATGGCATTACTAAAATTTTAATGGAGCAAAGTTAAGTTTTCCGAAGTAGAATAGGGCGTTAATTCTAAATCGCTCGAAATTTAAAAATCCT
>JAANMT010001089.1_pt1 | contig 27751 bp, 17 predicted proteins | sample 7279711 | NCBI WGS metagenome assembly JAANMT01 (sample SAMN14094538, study PRJNA606508) | bioreactor metagenome | isolation source: A lab-scale SPAN reactor treating ammonium-rich wastewater day 1 | place: Ireland: Galway | collected 2017-01-16 | reverse complement strand
TAGGCATTCCGTATCCCCATCTTCGTGGCCGTGCCGGGCATGAGCTGCATCAAGCCCTGTGCTCCGCTGCTCGATGTGGCTTTCGGATTCCATTCACTCTCAACTGTGATGATGGCCCGAACCAGCAGGGGATCGACACCATACAGCTGCGCATAACGCCGGATGATGTCATCCAGATTGGTTCGTCCGGAAGGCCGCGTCACAACCCGGGCGCTCCTGGCTGAACTGGATCTGGCAAGAGAAACCTGCTGCACCGGTGGATCGATGACAGGATTTTCCATTTTGGGTGCTGGCTGGGGTTTAGGTTCGATCCGGGCCGGTATTTCCTCCAATGATTTGCCTGATTCCGGTGGGAGGTTCATCCGGGCGGGTTCGATGCGGCTCAGTGCGGCTGATAAATCGGTCGAATATCCCGGATCGACCAGGCTCAGGTCTTTTACTCTTCGAACCGCTTTGTCATGGGCTTCGGGGTCATTCTGGGCCTTCAGAAAAGCACTTCGGGCGCGTTCGATCTGGTTCTCGGCTGCATGCTTTTCACCCTGGCGGATCCAGTAAGTGCCAGGGCTCTCTTTTTCAATCTCTGTAATGGTCTGGCGGTCTATGGTCCATAACCCGGCGCCCTCGATCTCGAAGGAGACTGTGGCGGCATCCTCACGAATCAGCAGGCCATCGATCCTGTTTCCGCTGGTGAGATGAAAAATATCGGCCCAGCAGCTTTTTCCAGATGCGAAAATGCTTGAAAAAAAGCATAACGCAACCCAGCTGGCAGTCCACACGTTTCGCACAAAATACATCCAGTAAAGCCCCCCAATAACAATATGCAAGTTCAATTTTTACTGACGGCGCACGCCATTTCTCTTGGCCAGAAACGACAGTATCAGCCTCTCGAGCGGTGTGTCCGTAAAAACCCATTCATAGCCGATGCCATGTTCCAGGCATCCATCCCGATACCGGCTGCACACATCCTCTATCATTTTCTTATAGCCCGCTCTTAAGCGAACCGGATCGGAATCAATGGTCTCTCTTCCTTCGGGATCTCTGAACCGAATTCCGCCTTCATATTCCAGATCCCATTCCTGCCGGTCCATGAGATGGAATACGATCACCTCATGTTTCCTGTGGCGCAACAGTTTCAGGCTCTCGATCACCTCATCCGGGTTATCGATCAGGTCCGATATCAACAGGATCAATCCCCGCCGTTGAATCTGGGCTGCCAGATTCGACAGGTTGACCGCCAGCGAAGTCTCTCCCCCCGGAGTTGCGCCATCCAGAGCCTCGAGAATATTCCTTAAATGCGAGCCGGATCCCCTTGCAGGGATATAGGCGCGAATTGCCTGGTCGATGATTGCCAGCCCGGTTGCATCCCTCTGCCGGATCAGAAGATACGCAAGGCAGGCTGCCAGGCGGCGGGCATAGTCATACTTGGTCAGGCCCGTATGCCTGGATGAGCGCGCTCCTTCGATGTGCGGCTGGTCCTGCCCGCTGAAGTCCATCGATCCACTGGCATCCAGCACAAGTGTGGCTCGAAGGTTTGTATCCGCCTCGAATTGCTTGATATACAGGCGGTCGGTTCGGCCGAGCAGCTTCCAGTCCAGATGGCGAATCTCATCGCCTGACTGATAGGGCCGATGCTCGGCAAACTCCTGGTTATATCCATGAAATGGGGATGTATGCAGACCGGTGATAGTCCCTTCAACAACCTGGGTCGCCAGAAATTCCAGCGACTCAAGTGATGAAATGACATGAGGATCCAGCCATTGCGAGCCAGAATAGGACTTATCCACACCAGCACCCATAACAATTCACAAGTATAATTGTGGATAATGTCAAGTCAATAACCTGCTTTTTCACAAGGAGGGATTTGATTCCATTCAGGCACCACAGGCGAGGCATGGTCTGTTCACTTCTCAGGTGGCTTTGAAAACCGAAGATTCAAATCCTGATGGTTCCAGGATCGGGATCGCCGGGAGAAATGAAGTGAGCAGCCCCCTGGAAGGCTTTCCCAGGGGGCTTATAGTATCGCAGTGGTGAATGTTGAAGGTGTTGTTATGCGGCGCGGGCAGTCCGGCGCGGACTTTTTGGCAGTTCAGGAGCAGGTCCGACTTCGCCATAACGCTCGACAAAGAGATCCGGGGCTTTCTCGGCAATCAGATCCTCTGGATCATCATGCAGATACTCACGCCACACTGAATACTCATCGTTTCTCTTGGCGACTGCGAAGGCAACATTGCTCTTCTTCAAGTCATCCACACAGAATTGGATCGAGTTGCGATCCTTAACCCAACGGGTCACTGGAACAGGGTAGTCACACAATGGTGGCATTTACTTCCTCCTCGCTGTCAGCGGTAAAATATAAGTGGTTTCCTTCGCTCTGTTTTCTTTAACGCATCCCGCAGATTGAAGGTTACGCCCAAGAACTGAATTATTATATGCGCAATCCCGGTACCAGATGAAAAACAAATTTATCTGCGATCGAAATTTTTTGTAACCACAATATAATAAGGCACTTATAGACTCTATTCGAAAAAATGGAATATTTTTTTCGCCTATTTTCGCACCTTGTAGACCGATTTTTGTGCGCCATGCGGCATAAATGTAGCGCAACATTCCCTCAAGAATGGCCCCCATTCCTGCACTTTCATGGCCTCAAATTGATCAGAAAAAAACATTCAGGCGGGACTCGGAATGGCTTTGTCTTTTTCCTCCTGGCTTCCCTCAAGCCGGTAGGATTCTGAGGACAGGCTATGCTTTCGGAGAAGGCGCTGGAAACTGCTCCGGTCCATATCGGCGACTGTCGCAGCCCGGGTGACATTCCCCTGGCAGGCTCTCAGCAGTGAATCGAGGTACTGCTTTTCAAATGAATCGATGAATTGGCTCTTGGTTGTGACAAAGGGGCCGATATTTTCGCCACTGATTTCCACTGCACGGGCCTTCCTGGCCCGAAGTATGCCTTCCGGAAGCGAGTCCTTATCGATGATCTCCTTGTCTTCCAGCAGAACCATGCGTTCAACTGCATTGCGCAGTTCCCGGACATTCCCTGGCCAGTGGTAGGAGAGAAACGCCTCCTTGGCATCATTTGAAAATGTCACAATGTTTCTTGAAAACTCATGGTTGTAACGTTTGAGAAAAGTATCCGCCAGGACCAGAACATCATCTCCTCGCTCCCGCAGAGGAGGGACATGAACCGGAATCACCGACAGTCGGTAATACAGATCTTCCCGGAACCGATTATTCCTGACCCGCTCCATCAGTGAAACATTCGAAGCTGCAATGACACGGACATCCACCTGAATGTCTCTTGTCCCTCCGACACGGCGGAAGGTCTTATCCTCCAGCACTCGCAGCAGCTTCGCCTGCAGCCGCAAATCCATTTCGGCGATTTCATCCAGGAACAGGGTCCCGTGGTCAGCCACCTCGAACAATCCAGGTTTGTTCGACTTCGCATCGGTGAATGCTCCGCGGATATGGCCAAACAGTTCACTTTCAAGCAGGTGATCATCCAGTGTGGCGCAGTTGACTGCGACAAAAGGAGCTTCAGCGCGTTCGCTCTTCTCATGAATCGCGCGAGCCACGACCTCTTTGCCCGAGCCGGTTTCACCGGATATCAGGATGGTTGTGCTCGAGCTCTTTCCGATTCTCTCGATGGTCCTGAAAAGATCCATCATGATCGGGCTTTGGCCGATCAATCCCATGTACTGCCCGCGTTCCCAGACAGACCGGAGCGCGGTCAGTTCCTCCTTCATGGTGAGAATCTGGAGGGCTTTTTCAATGCTGCGCAGCAGCGTGTTGAAATCAAATGGCTTGGCCACGAAATCGAATGCCCCTTCACGCATGGCCTCGACCGCCAGGCGTATCTCACCAAAGGCTGTTACTATGATGATCGGCAGGTCGGCATCCCGTCGGCGAAGGTTCCGGAGGATTTCGATTCCATTGGTGTCCGGCAGGCGGACATCCAGAACCACCAGATCGGGCCGTTCCTTTTCAAACTGGTGGTAAGCCTCGGCTCCATTTCCTGCCGCGCGAACTTCGAACTTTTCGCGTTGAAGGGATTTCGCGAGGAACTTCCGGATGTTCTCCTCATCATCAACAATCAGCACCTGGCGTGGACGGGTCAGCATCGCCAAGGCCCCTCAGGCAGCAATATCTGGGCAGTGGTTCCCTCGCCTGGCGCTGAATTGATGCGAAGCTCCCCATTGTGCTTGCGAATGATTGTAAGGGAGGTGGTCAATCCCAGCCCTGTTCCATTTGGCTTGGTGGTAAAAAAAGGATCAAAGAGGCGGTGCATATCATCTTCCGGAATCCCGGTTCCCGAATCACGGATGACCAGACGGTATCCCCCCATCGTGTTCTGCTCATCCGACCAGTTAATTGTTTTGCAGTAACGTGAGCTGATTTTCAACTCCCCTCCATCGAGCATGGCCTGGACTGAATTCAGCAGCAGGTTCAGCAGCACCTGCTGAATCTGATTGCGATCGGCCCAGACCATCAGGTCTCCTGGTTCGGTTTCAATTTTGATCTTTATTTTCTGGATCTGTGCAGTATGGCGGAAATAACGGCAGACCTGATTGATCAGGGGGCCGACATGGAACCATTCCGGCTGGCTCGGGCGTGTCTTGGTAAAACTGAGCAGTTCTGAAACGACGCGGTCGAGCCGGTTGATGTCATGGTTGATTCCATCCAGGATTTCTTTCGCCGATGAATCCTGTATCAGTGAAGGTTCCAGAGCATCCAGCCCAAGCCGTATGCCAGCCAGCGGATTGCGGATTTCATGCGCAATCCCGGTGGACAACTCCCCGATCGATACCAGCTTGGCTGATTGGAACAGCTGCCTTTCCAGGCTTTTTTCGTGCGATTTATCATGGAAAATCTCGACAACTGCCTGGATGTTGCCTTCATCATCGAGAATGGGGTGAGTATGGATTTCGCTGACCCAGCGATCCCCATTGCCATCGATCCCTGAAATCTCCCGGCGATGAGGGAGGTGGTCCTGGAAGGTCTGTTTGACAAGGCAGTTTTCGCATCGGTTCGGGTGGCCAGGCAGATATTCATCACAGTACAGGCCCATCAGATCTGTTTCAGGCTGGCCCGAGGCCGCCACTGCCGCCCGATTAGCCATCAGAATCTTCAGGTCATTCGTCATCACCCGGATGGGTTCATCCAGATCACGAATGATTGCTTCGCAAATCTCAGCCCTGGAAAAGGGAGGAGTGTTCTGCCCGGTTTCAGAATTTTTCTTTGCGGATCGTTTCCCCATATTGGTCATTCTAGCCGATTTCTGTCTGAATCTGGCCGGTTGCGGGGATTTTTTTACTTTTTTTTCACGCCTGGCCTGCCAGAGGAACCAGGTATTCACGATACAAAACCCAGCCGATATAGGCTACCGAGCACAGGAACCCCAAAACCACCGCCAGAATGGATCGGGGAGCGCCGGTCGGGTGGCGGGAGGGGACTGCGCGCTCACCAAATGAAATGGGCGGAGTCAGGTAACCCGATTTCAATCGTGTGCTGCTGAATGTGGCGGTGGTGAGCCTTTCCGCCATGATGCGGTCACGCTGGTTGATTTCGAACAGGGTGTGGTCGTATTCAGCGGCAAATGGTGCTATTGCAGCCCTCATCTGCCGGGCGCGTGCCTGCATCTCCTCGACTTTGTTCTTCAGAGAGTCAATCTCCAGCTCCGATGGCGCCACTTCTGTGGAGGTGGCCCCTCCCGGGAGCTGCCCCTCTGCGATGGCCTTCTGAATCTGGTCGAGCTCACGCCGCCCCAGTTCTCCAACCAGGCCGGACTGAAAAGCGATTTCTGCATGAAGCTCCACATACCCAAACATGTCCAGGCGGGTTTTGCTGCCATACAGCGCCTTTTCAAGCGCTTCCACCTCCAGCAGCTGCTGGTATTCCGGCTGGGAGCGCAGCTCCGCCAGCTGTATCCGGAGGCTCTCCGCTTCTTTCTCGATCTTAAGAGATTCCCTCATTACCGATTCCTCGGTGCTGATTCCCATATCGACCGCAAGCCGGTTGGCACGGTCCACAAACAGGCGGGTCCAGATATTGGCAAAGACAGCCGATGCTCCCGGTGAGCGCCAGCGGACCCGAAAGTTCAGGAAGGGTTGGTTCACCAGGCTGATGTTGGTCTGCTGGGCAATGTTGGTTTTGACTGAAAAAGTCTCCTGCATGGTATAAAGGGGGATCTGCTCCAGAGTCTCCTTTTCGAGTTCGAACAGGCCCACAAAAAATTCCGGCTCCACAAACAGTTCTTTCTTCCAGTCGGAGTCCAGCTGGCCAGCCAGATCCGCCAGTTTTTTGGGGAATTCAGGGTCCTTTCGGATTCGCCGCAGCCAGGTGTCTCTCTCTCGCATCGAAAGATCCTGCCCGATGCCCATTTCTCTGGCGAGCGGTTCTGCCAGGCTGTGCATTTCATTGACCAGCTGGTGGGTGTCATACAGCAGGGCATCTGCCTGGGCCAGATCGATGTAGGCCGGCGCTACCTGGGGGTTCGGATCGATTCGAAATTCAAAATCCACCACTGGCACCTTGATCATGACGACCGCGATCGAATCATAACGGGCGGCCTTCAGTACCAGCAGCAGACCGTATGAAGCCAGTGTCCCCGCAATGAATATTCCCACAATCCAGAATCTTTTTCTGAAAAGCAGGGTGAAAAGTGGACGCAGGTCTTTGTCGGTCAGTATCGGTTCAGTCATGGATGAAGAATGGTATAGATCCCTGCCAGACAGAGTCAAACCCTGTCGGCTCATTTCCTGAATATTCGCCTTCCGATTCTTACCACACCGGCCCGATCAGAAAAGTCTGCCCTTTTTCAGCAGAAAAACTGAATCCGGAACCATCGATGGCATGAACCTCTATCACGGTTTGGGGATCATCCAGCAAGGCGACCCTTGCCGATGTCCAGGTGCGTGGCAACGACAGGCGAACCTTTCCGCCTGTGACTGACTGAAGAATGAATGAATCCAGAACCCCTTTCCTGAGTGTGGCCGACAGGATCATGATGCCCTGTGCAGTGCCGATGTTCTGGAAGTGGATGGTCCATTCCCCCTCGGACTGGAAATCAGGCAGTACCTGGATCACCCCACCCGCTTCACGAACCAGAAGGTCGGCAAGGATTCCCAGCCACCAGCCTGTCTTCAGGACAGAGGGCCTCCCATTTCCATCCGGCAGCAACCCTGAGGGTGTTATGGAAACAGCCTCCAGTGCGGGTTCCACCTGGCTCAAGGTTGGGTATGGGGCGAACAGGCCGGATACATCGGGAAATCCTCCCACCGCTGTCCCGGTTGCACTGTCGATGGCAACCCCGTGTTTATCGAGGATATCTTTCCATCTCCGACGAGTGGGGCCATCGATCTGGTTCCTCTCTGCAATCGAGTATGCGGAGCCGATCGAGCTGAGGAGGTATGGCCGGAGAGAGGGGTCAGAGGATTCTCCGGTGACCGAGAGCACCTGCTCTGCCATGGATGCGTTTCTGAAGAGGTAGGGATAAATGGTGGCGGAGTCTTCCGGACGAGCTTGGACATACAGCGGGTGGTTATGCATCCATGGTAGAGTTGAGAAGAGCCAGCCCTTCTCATTCCAGGGCTGGCCGGAGCGGACCAGTCCGATTTCCATCAAACGTTCAGCAAGTTCATCCAGATCCTGGCTCCCGATCCCATCCGACCCGCATTCCGATGGGATCAGATTCTGGGGGGTGGAACTCGGGACAGTATCCCGTTCCGGCAGCATGGAGGCGTAGCACAGACAACGGATATCCCCTGCATGGTTGGTATGAAGCCAGCCTCGAAACTCAGGCCACAAAACTGAATGCCAGGGGCGCCCTCCATGAAAGTCGCTTGTGAATCCGGCATCACCGGGGGGAAAAGTTCCACCGGCATGAGTTGCCATCCCATGCAGAAGGAAAACCCATAACCGCTCGAGCTTCGTTGCTATCGGGTGCGTGGAACCCTGGAAATCCACCATCGATTGATTCCAGTACTTCTTCCACCACCCCTTTCGCTCCTGGTGAAAAAAATCCTCAGGGCTTCCGGCGAGTATCCCCGCTTCCGCTGCAGTCGAGGCCATCAGCGGGCGGTTGTCATCCTGGGAGGTGATTATCACCTGCGCCCGCCAGTCGGCAGCTGTCCGGATCGTTCCAACCCAGGTCCTGCCGTCAGCCTGCTTTTCGAAGGTCCCCTCGGAGAGAGTTATTCCAGCCCCGAAGGACTCCTGGCGGGGGAGGCTCTGAACCAGGCTGAGGACTGCCACAGAGGCCTGTCTGACTTCAGTCGCTGCCAGAGGGGCAGGGTCCGCCAGGGGTGGTTCGGGGATTGAAATTTTGATGCGGACATCGACCGGAAAGGTCGATTTGCCACTCAGAATCAGCAGATTCCGGGTGGGGCTGATGGTCACAGTAGCTGACAGGCTGCGGTCGCTGGCGGCAAATCGATTGAGTATGGCATTCTCATCCAGGCGATAGATCGATCCTGTCAGGAAGGGAGGCAGGGAAGGGGTGTCAGGGCTGCCAGGGGTGATATCCACTTCAGCATGGAGCAGCTCGGCTCGTACCGCCGGGATCGGTTCATTGGCCGGAGAGGTCACCCACTGTTCGCCCCGCAGGATCCCGCTCAAAAAACTTTTTGAATCCCCTGGTTCGGTGAAAAGGAATCCCATCGAGCCATTCCCGAGCACCGGATGGGATGCGGCATTCAGCATCAATGAGTGGCGCGAGGCGACCTCATACCCATCTGCCCAGCAGACCTTCTGGGTATGGATGGACAGGCCCAGTCCCAGCACTCCAACCAGGAAGAAGCTGGGAACCCACCTCATCGGAGAAGTCGGATTTGCTGAAGCAGGCTCATCAGGCTCTGTGGAGTGCTCTCCACAGGGACTTTCTGGTCCGACATCCACTGGCTGCTGAAAAGCAGCAGGTCACGGTAATCCACCTGCTCATCCCCGCTCAAATCGAAGATTTTATCAGGTGTTTGTGTTGCGGTCGGAATGACGATTGGTGTCAATGTTGTTGTTGGGGATTGAGTAAAGCTGGGAGTCCAGGTCGGTGTCGGGGATTGGGTTGGTGTGGGAGTCGGGGTCCCGCTTTGAGTCTTTGTCGGGGTCACTGTCGGAGTCTCAGTCCGGGTGGATGTCACAGTGGGGGTGTCCGTGATGGTCGGGCTGATGGTGGGAGTCTGGGTGACTGTGGGGACATGGGTCGGAGTCGGGCCTGAGTTGGCAACAAAGACCATATTCCGGACATCGATGATATACACCACACCGCAAATTCCACGGTCGTATGAGGAAGCATTGGGTGATGATACCACCAGCTTGTTTCCAGCCGGATGATGAAGCACCCTTGTCCTGAAGCCAAGGCGGTCATTCTGGTAAGCTCCCTCGATCCGAATCGAATTGACAATCTTTTCCGTTTCGAATGGCAGATTGGGAAGCCCGGATTCAACTTCCGCACGGGTCATGACAAACACCGCTCCACTGCGGAATCCCCCAATGCCATCGTACTGCGAAGCGCTCAGAATCAGTTCCCGCTGCCCATCATCGACCACATCCTCAAAGGCCATCTGTTCAGCAAACAGCGACTCATTTCCTGCTTCTCGAGGACCCACCAGCAGTCGTGAAATATGATCCGGATACCTGTTGAAGCGGTTTGAAAGATTTTTGAAAAAGTTGGAAGACCCGGGGATCATCGACAAGAGGCCTCGATCATCATTCGTATCAGGCGGTGGAACCGGCTCGGCATACGGAGCGGCAATCCAAAGATCGTCAGTCCCACGGCCGCCGGCTCCCCCGGTATCCCCATCCCAGTTAAAGAGTGAAATCGCATCGCCATAAAGGTCAAACTCGGTTCTGCCGTTCAATACCACCGGGGCTGGATCGACCGCCAGTTTTTTGGGCGCCAGAGAGTTGAGGACCGCTGTCCCATTGATGATATGAACCGCCCCGACATCCAGAAAAGTTGTGTTTGGTGCCGGGATATAATCCTGATGATCGGCTCCGATGCACAAATCCATCCGTCCATCTCCATCGATATCACCGGTTGCAACCGATTCCCCCATCCGGTCATTTTCATATATCCCTTGAAAAGCCCGGACTCCAATCTGATTCGCTGATGTGGCATCGATGACCGAGCTGGCCAGATCCAGTTTCTTCTGGGCATTCCAGTCTGCCCTCGGACGGCCCATGACGACAAAAGCCGCACCTGCTGCCATCACTCCCGTTTTCGATGAGCCTGGAGCGCCAATGACCAGATCGTCACGCCCATCGAGATTGAAATCCGCTTTTGCCAGAGACTGGCCGGCAAGCTCCCCCGGACCCGCCCCATCGATAAAAACATCCGCATTTGCTGCCGACATCACCCGGGTGGGAGGCTGAAAAGATTCTCCGAAAAGGATATAAACACGGCCGGCGGCTTCCATGTTATTGGCAATATGGAATGGCGCTGCCACTGCCAGATCCTGTATTCCATTCCCATCGAAGTCCCCGTCGATGATCTGAGTCCCGAATCGCGCATACAACGACTCTCCGAACAGGGTGAAGTCCGGCGGGGGTTGGGGAGTCAGCAGGTCGATAGTGCCAACATTGGCGAGGGAGGTGCCATAGAACAGATCCACTCGCCCCACACGGTTTGCACGCAGCAGGTCCAGTGCCTGGTCCGATCCAATCAGCAGATCATCCAGGCCATCTGTGTTCAGATCGGCAGTCTGAAGGCCGATCCCCAGTCGATCCGACACATCACTCCCGACAATCCGGAACAAACGGGCTTCATCCCGGATATCGATGACCCGGGGCTGGGAGTGGGATGCCTTGCCGCTGAAGAGCCAAAGCAGGCTCACCAGCGCGATGATGATCGGTTTGGTTGAAAAAAATCTGCAGGCCATGCGGAACAGAGAAATCCTCACTTTATCCATCAGAGTTGATACCCCCTGAGTTTCGTCTTCTTTGAGCGGATTGTTAAGAGGCATTTAATGCTGGATATTCGATCATCCCCCTGATGGGGTTCGGGGCGGTTCTGGTATATCATGAACCTGAATTCACTTTCCAGGAGGTTTTTGAAGATGCAGATCGATGCCAGGACAGTAGTGGTGGTTACTGGAGCCAGCCGCGGTATCGGGCTCCATATCGCCAGAGCCTTTCATGCTGAGGGTGCTACTGTGGTCATGACCGGCCGGACAGCCGAGACACTCAGAAGTGCAGCCGCATCCATCGGCTCCCGTTGCCATCCCATCGTCTGTGACCAGTCCAGCCCGGCCGCCATCGAGAAAATGGCGCAAACTGTCCTCGATCAATTGGGTGCTCCCAGCATCCTTGTCAACAATGCGGGGATATACCACGGAACCACAGTCGCTGAAATGTCTCTGGAAACCTGGAATGACATTCTCATGACCAACCTCACCGGGGTATTTCTGACCACCAAAGCCTTTCTTCCCGGGATGATCGCCCGGGAGCGCGGCGACATTTTCATGATTTCCTCCATGAGCGGAAAGAAAGGTGACCCAGGAACTGGAGCCTACAATGCCAGCAAATTCGGGCTTCAGGGGTTTTCTCAGGCCCTGAATTATGAGGTCCGGCATCACAACATCCGTGTCATGGTGATCAATCCGAGCAGTGTCGATACCGGAAGAGATGCTGGCCCGGAGTATGGAAAAGGGCTTTACCTTCATGCTGCGGATTTGGCCCAAACAATTGTCTTTCTCTCAAAACTGCCAGGCCGGACTCTGGTGCGGGACATGGATGTGTGGGGAACAAATCCCGGCAGGTGAAAAAAAATTACTTGAACCAGCCCGTAAAAATCTCCCGAAGCTTCTGAAGGATCGGCTCTGGTGAGATGAGGACCTCCATGGGGGTAAAAGCATCCACCTGCCGATAAAGGCCCTCGAGCAGCCCGGGATCCCCGCCACCCAGAATGGCTTTCCGTGACCTCATTTCCTCGAGGATTTCAAGCTGATGGTCGTCATAATGTTCTCCCTGGGCTGCGCTGCGGGCAATCGCGATCACCTTGCAGCCCGCCTGCAGCCCGGAAAGGATTGATCCGGTCCCGGCGTGGGTGATGACAGTTCCGGCTTCCTGGAGCAGTTCCTGCATTTTCTCCTGATGGCAGGATTCCAGGCACTCCATTCTGTCCGATCTGTACCCGCCCGGTCCCACCTGCGCGGTAACAGGGCACTGGATGACTCCACAGTCGATTAACCTTTCCACCTCCCGGATCAGGCGATCGAATGGGCCATGAGTTCCCACTGTCACCAGGATCCGGTGTGGCAGAGGCGCCTTGAGGCGAAGGTGTTTTCCTGTTTCCACCAGTGGGCTGGCCACTGTTGCCCGGGGATATTTTTTTTGCAGGCTCTCCCACTGCACCAGGTGGGCCTGTGCGATCGGAGCGATCATCCTTCCCGTCAGAGAGGGGGTCTGTGCGTGTGCGAAAGTTTCTAAAAAGATCACTTTCGAGCCGGACAGTCGGGCGATCCATAACAGATTGAGCACGGCTCCGGCTCCGGTGCTCAGCACCACATCCGGCCTTTCTCTCCAATAAATCCTGAAGCATTCAACCAGATTGCGGAAAAAAGCCCGCCACATCCCCGGGCTTTTCTTCAATAACCCCAGGGCAACATCGCCGACAAAATGGACACGGTGTTCTTTCTGGATCGATTCAGCCAGTGGAGTGGCTTGAGTCACAAAGAAATGATCGCAATCATGATACAGATCCGCAAGCAGCAGAATCTGTCGTAAATGTCCTCCCCCGGAACAGGCCAGGCAGATCTTGAATCCCTTCGGCATGAGGGAAGGTTAACATAAAACCTTCAAATCTGCCGCATCATCTCGCTGACTGTGTCCACATAACGAACTGTTTCGGAGTCGTATTTCTTGGATATCAAAAAATGCTGCACCAGGCCTTCGAGGGCGAATTCCATCGCCGATGCCAGATGCAGGTCATCCGCAGGCTTCAGGTGTTTTCGTGTGATGGCCTCAAGCCCCGCGACATTCCTGAGGCGTCGAAGATAATCATCGAAAGGCAGGTCATCTGTTAAATCCAGATGGTTTCCAGCTTCGAACCAGGCCACAATTTCCCGATAGGGTCCAGGATCCAGTTTCTGGCGGGCGCGTTTTCCCATGGGCAGGAACCTCCGGTCAAAAGCCTTGCCGATCGCCTGCCCGATGATCCGATGAGCGACAGTCACAATGCCTTCCTGCTCACCTTTGAACACCAGCTCCATCTTTCCTGTCATGGCCGGCACACACTGGTACAGATCACACATTCGTGCGATCTCTCGTGTCCTCTGCTGGACCACCAGCCGATGCTCAATCGAACTGTGCAGGGTCTCATAAAATGAGATCGCCAGCCGCTGGGAAACCCCGCTGCTCTGATTGACATACTCGCTTTCACGAGCCTCGAAAGCCGCTTGCTCGACAATTTCACGATAATAATCCGGGATGATAATCTCATGCCCGTTCATGGCCGGTGTCCAGGCTTCCTGGGCTGTGATAGCCATTGCATCCTCGATGGAAGAGGGATAATGAGTCAGGATCTGGGCATCGATGCGGTCCTTGAGGGGTGTGATGATCGATCCGCGGTTGGTGTAATCCTCCGGATTGGCGGTAAACACCATCATCAGATCGAGCGGAATGCGAACCGGAAACCCACGAATCTGGATATCATTTTCCTCGAGGATATTGAGCAGGCCGACCTGGATGCGTGGCTGCAGGTCCGGGAGTTCATTGATGGCGAAAATTCCGCGGTTCGTTCTGGGGATAATGCCATAATGGATCGCCGCCTCGCTCGAAAGCTCAAGCCTCCTCGACATGACCTTGACCGGATCGATATCACCGATCAGGTCGGCAATGCTGACATCCGGTGTGGCCAGTTTTTCCTGGAAACGCTCTTCACGGCTCAGCCAGGCTATCGGTGCGGCATCGCCTTTTTCTGCAAGCAGCCTGTGTGTCGCCCCGAGAACGGGTTGAAGAGGATCATCCGGAATTTCGATTCCATCCACAATGGGAATATAAGGGTCGAGAAGGGTTGTCAGACTGCGGATCAGTCGGGTCTTTGCCTGTCCGCGAAGTCCGAGAAGGATGAAGTCATGCCTCGCCAGGATAGCACGCTGCACCTGGGGGATGACTGTGCGATCATAGCCGAATATTCCCGGGAAAACCGCTTCCTGCCTCTTCAGTTTGAGGAGCAGGTTATCTCGAATCTCCTCTTTGACAGTTCGATATCGATAGTTTGTCTGTTTGAGCTCACCCAGGGTTTTTGGCAGAGATTTTTTTGAATCGAACATGAACTTAAGAAAAAAACTCCTTTTGGAGATGAAAATTGGTTGTCGGTTCTTCTCCGCGTGTCGATATTCAGTATAACTGAGCATCCACCATGCCGATAGAGAAACTCCCTGACAACACCCCGCCAGAGGCTGTCTCCATACTGATCATCGATGATGACCGGAGTGTTCGTGAAATGATGTATGAAATTCTCAGTGAGAATGGCTTCCAGTGCCTGATCGCAGCCAGTGGCGCTGAAGCGATCGACCTGCTGAAAAGCCGGAAAGGCCCGATTGGAGGGGCTATTGTTGATCTTGAAATGAGAGGGATGGATGGCATCCAGACATTCCGGGAGCTGCGGCGGATAACCCAAGGAATGAAAGTGATCCTGATGAGTGGATACCATGCCCCCATCCAGATGGATTTGCTCAAAGATGGATTTGCCGGTTTCCTTCCCAAACCATTCGATATTCAGAACCTTCTGTCGATCGTCAACCGTATTTTTCTGAACCGGTAACAGGCCTGCCTGAGTCGGGCATTCTTGATATGAGGCTCAAGGGCATTTCGGTAGGGGCACGGCATGACGTGCCCATTTGAAAAACAGGTGATCTCCCTCAGAGAATCTTTTGTTATAGTCCAGGCAATAACTGCTTGAGATAAGTTTATAATCCGGTTCTTCTCTTGACAGTTGACTCAGGAGATGCGGATGATCGGAAAACCACGACACCCCAAAGGAACGCCGCCAATGCCCCACCCACCCACGCATTCACGCCGTGCCTTCCTGAAGACCGCTGCCACGGTTGCCAGCGCCGCCATGGCTTCAAAGGGATGGCCCCAGGAAAAATCCGCAGCCGGGATGGCTGTGCCAGTCATGAAAAACGGAAACCTTCTTCTTTCCATTAACAATGAACCGAATGGTTCAGTAAATTTCGAGATCGAAGGCTGGCCGGGCTTCCACATCGGCCCGCTCATGCCGGCACTGACTGTCGACGGAACATCCATCCAGCCTGAGGATTGTGAAACTTCCTCTGAACAGAATCCGAAAAAAAGGATCGCCAGGTATTCATTCTCCGGGGGCATGATCCTCACACTCGAGTTTGAGGGTGATGGAGAATCGGTGGCCTGGATTCAACCTGTTCTGCACAATGGATCGGAGAAAGAAGCAACATTGAATCATGTTGTGCTCCTCGGTTCCCGCCTTTCCAGCGGAGAGGTTTCATTCGGCGCCGATCCCGCCAGTGTTCGAGTCCTGGAGCAAGGGAATTACTGGGGAAGGGTCGTGCCGATTACCCGACAGGCCAAAGAATCTTCCAGTCAGACGAATCTCGAACCCAATGAGGCTCCCTCACAGCAGAAGGTGGCTTCCGATCTCGTGTGCACTGTTTATGACCGGAACGCCCGGATGGCATTCCTTACTGGTTATGAAAGTTCAGAACGCTGGCTGGGGCGCATCGAGCTGGCTGCTCAGGAAGCGGAGGAGAAGGGGTATTGGGAACTCGGGTTTGATGGGGGTGACCTGCTAATCAATCCGGGTGAAACCATCAGCCTCGAGAGAGTGAGCCTGTCCGCTGGTCCAGAACCCTGGTCGCTTCTCGAAAGGTACGGAGATCGAGTGAGGAATCGCCACCAACCCTCGATCCCGGATGTGCCGCCCGTATCCTGGTGCAGCTGGTACCCATACCGCTTAGGGGTGACGGATGAGAGGCTCCTTGAAACTGCGCGAATCGCTGCCGAACGGTTGAAGCCCCTCGGCCTCAGCATCATTGAGGTGGACCTGGGTTGGCAGAAGGACCAGCTCCCGAGCACTTTCGAGGAAAACGACCAGTTTCCACAGGGCCTTGCGAGAGTCGCTGAAGAACTTGAAAAGTCAGGATTCAAACTCGGTGTCTGGACAGCTCCCTTTACGATCAGCGAGTTTGATCCGCTTTACAAAGAGCATCCTGAATGGCTGATCGCCGATGAGAAGGGTGAACCGGCCGCCTACTGGACCTGGTTCTGGGCGCCTCATGGAAAGGTCTTCATCCTGGACCTGACCCACCCCGGCGCACAGGAGTGGTTGCGAACCCAGATGACGAGCCTCTACCAACGGGGCGTCCGTTATCTGAAATCGGACTTCATCGGCTGCGAATCCGATGCCCTGGCCAGGAGACGCCATAATCCGCGTATCGTGGCAGGGGGAGGAACTGAAGCCGGCCGAATCGGTGCCCGGATCATCCGTGAATCACTTCCAGATGCACTGTTGCTCAATTGCGGTGGCCCTGAAATGCCCGGTTCGGGCCACTGGCCGCTCCTTTATTCCTGCGGTGACACAGGAAACACTGGATTCCTGACATCAAAATTCCAGCAGGAAAACTATCAGGCTCTCGCCTGCCATCTCTTCAAAAACCACCGTTGGGGGATTATCCAGCCTTCCTGTTTGTGTGTGGGGCTGCCTGGCAGTATTGAGGAGGCGCGGCTGCGTGCAACAATCGCATTCATGGCGGGCGGTCAGATCGATATTTCCGATACCTTGACATCCCTGCCGGAGGAGCGCTGGGAGATCCTGACCGCAACACTGCCTCCTCTGGGAATCAGCGCACGGCCGATTGACCTGTTCGATCCCGTGTATGGAAAACCAGGTTATGCTTACTCTGCCGCCTGCCAGGAAAAAGGCCTGCCAGAACCACCTCCGGAGGAGCATCCTCCCGGGTCTGTCTGGCATCTGCATGTCAAAGCCGACTGGGACGAATGGGACCTTGTGAGCCTGTTCACCTTCAAAAAAGAAAAGGCAGATGAGAACCCGGAAATTCGGAACTTTATGGTTCCTTTTTCCATGCTCGGCCTGCAGGAATCCGAAAGGCTTTGGGGGTATGACTTCTGGGATCGCCAGGCGTTGGGCACAGTCCCAGGGAAACGCAGAAACCCGCGTGACTATTCCCATCCGGGAGATTTCCAGGACCTGCTGACCGGGGATGCCCCCGGGGCTTTGGACATTTCATTCGTTGGTCCGGGAGTGAAACTGATCTGCCTCAGGCGCCAGAGGAGCCATCCATGGGTGCTGGGAACCAGCTTCCACCAGAGCTGCGGAACAGAGCTTCGTCAGGTCACCTGGGATGATGCTCATGGCATCCTCCGGGGGGAACTGCACCGTCCTCCGGGAGAGTCGGGTGTCCTGGTGATCCACAATTCCGGGAAGACTCCCCGCGAACTGCAAATCGATGGGGAGTACAGTGAATTCAGGCTGGGAGCGAATGGATCGACTGTTGTGCCGATCGTAGCCGCAATGGAACCGTCTCGATGGAGTCTGCAATTCAGTGGGTAACTGGCCGGTGGCGAAATAAGCTAAAAAAAAAGAATTGTCAGGATGCTTATGGAACGCAGAACTTTCTTGTTATCCTTGCCCGCTGTGCCGTTGCTCGCTGGTGGAGTATCTATTCCAGCAGGGAAATTTGCTGATGGACCTCATTTGGATGGCAAAGATACTGTCCGGGTGGTGATAGAGAATCCTGATGAACCTTTGGTTTTAAGGGCATTTGCAATCCTGAAGGACCGGATCGAGATGCGTTGTCCGGCTCAGGTGGTCCGAGCCGAAAGCGTTGGGCAAATCATCTTGAAGGTTTCAGGGGATCTGCCTGAAGAGGGGTTCCGGATTGATGGGACCGGAAGCGGTGTCCGAATTACAGGGGGATCACCACAAGGGCTTCTATTTGGTTCAGGAAAATTTCTGCGGACCAGCCGTTACGATGGAGCTTTTCATGCATCGCCCTGGAGGGGAACTTCCATGCCTCAAGGTTCGTTGCGGGGCATGTATTTCGCGACTCATTTTCATAACTGGTATCATGTGGCTCCTGAGGCGGAGATTGTACGATACCTTGAAGATCTTGCCCTGTGGGGAGTGAATGCCCTAGAAATTTGTTTCCCTTTTATAAACCTGCAGGATTGGAACGATCCTCAGGCGGATGTGGCGGTCGGCATGATGCGGATGTATGCGCGTGTCGCCAGGGATTTGGGGCTCCAATTCGGGACTGGTGTCAACAACACCCTTTTCAAGGGCGTCCCTCCGCATCTCCGTGCGACCCCTCTACCTGATCCAACTCACCGTCGGGGCAATAGTGGCCATCCGGTCTGTCCGAGCCAGCCTGAAGGTCTTGAATACATCATGGAGAACACTCGCAAGCTTTTTCAACACATGGCTGATGCGGGCTTGGATTTTCTGGTTCACTGGCCTTATGACGAGGGTGGGTGTGCATGTGAGAAGTGCCTGCCGTGGGGTTGTAATGGGTTTGTGAAAGTATCACGTGAAATTACGCAGCTTGGACGGGAGTTCTTTCCTGGTTTGAAGTCGATTCTCAGTACCTGGATGTTTGACACTCCTCCAGAGGGCGAGTGGCAAGGCCTGAGTGATGTGCTTGCGAATGATAAAAGCTGGGTTGATTACATTCTGGCGGATTCCCATGAGGAGTTTCCACATTATCCGCTGGATATAGGGACGCCTGGCAAACTTCCCTTGTTGAATTTTCCAGAAATCAGCATGTGGGGAAACTGGCCTTGGGGGGGTGTCGGAGCAAATCCCCTGCCGGACCGGTACCAACGTTTGTGGGACCAGGTAAAGCATGTGGTGCAAGGTGGATTTCCCTACAGCGAGGGTATTTACGAGGACATGAACAAAGTTGTTGTGGCCCAGTTCTATTGGGATCGTGACCGGTCAGCTCAGGCCACGCTGGCTGAATATGTTGTTTATGAATTTGGACCTGAGGTGATGCAGGATTGTTTGGCTCTGGTGGAAATTCTTGAAGCTGCTGCCGGATGTTCCTATACGAAACAACCAGTTGATCCAAAGAAGATTCGGCTCGCTTACGAAATGGCGGAGGGGATCAAGCGTCGACTGCCCAGCTGGGCTGGCCAGAGCTGGCGATGGGAGTTGGTTTATCTGCGTGCTGTTCTTGATCAGGAACGTTTTGTAAAAGGAGGTCTGGAAACTCCGCCAGCTGAGGAAGCACTCAGCCGTCTTATCGAGATATATCATTGCCAGATGGAAACTGATGATCCATACCATCATCGTGTCCGTCCACCTTTGCGGAAGGCTGTGACTCGTGGCAAGGAGTTGTAGTCCGAAGTTCCCAATGATAGTCCTTTTCTCTGTGTACCCGCATGTTGATAGCTTGGATGGGCGCCATCCAGGAACTCCCTCTTCGTTTCCGGGTGCACCTGGTGAACCTCTTTCGTTTTATTAAACCTCTGTTATGAGCTAACGTTTCCAATCTCCCTGAATCGGGTTCATCCTTCGGTGTCTTTTTTTGAGTCAATTCGACCTGCTTATCTCAAACCAGTGCGTTTCGCCTGCCTTGGATGTTATCTCGACCTTTCCGGAAGCCGGGTCGGTTTTCAATCCCTCTCCATTCCGCACAAGCAGGGTTCCTGCAGGCAATGACACCGGAATGCTGCCTGCATTACCCGAATGAATAATCAGGTTATCTCTGTCTGTGTGAACCACCTCGCCACCTTCAGTCCAGATATGGGCACCGCCAGCCCTGAAGAGCCGTCGCAAAACATCCGGGGAAATCTCGAAGTCGCCAAGGAAGAATGAGGACTGCTGTCCTGTGTGAACCATGCCTGAGGATGGAAGCCGGCAATCCCTGTAAACACCCAGAGTTTCGGCGCGGCTGTCTTCCAAAACAAACCGTGGAGAAACCCTGTTACTGGTTGGCCAGCCCCAGGAAAGACCCTCAAGAAGGCCCTTTCCCAGGCTTCCCATAATCCCCTCATTTTGAACAAGATTGAAACCGGTCAGGCTCCGCATTCTCTCCAGAGAAATGCCATCAGGCGGCATAAACCCGGGAGCATACAACCAGATGAAGGCACTTTTGGAGTTTTTGATTCTGGATTGCAGAACAGGATAATATGAATCACTCAACCAGAAAGCATTGGCAAATAAATACACCGGGCATTCCGGGGCAATGCCATTGATGAAATCTGAGAGGAGATAGAATCCGACCGAGGCACCAGACTTCATGGCATTATTTCTCAGCAAAGTCAGGCCATGAAAGGATAAATCCCAATCATTCTTACAGAGATAGCGGGACATTGGATCGACAAGGATGGCCACATCCGGTTGATAGGGAGCGGGATTGGATAGCCGTTTCTCCCATTTCGGGAGGATTTCTGTTTTGAGGGCACCCCAGATCGCATCATCCGCAAATGAGCCTGCTGCGATCAGATCCATCCACCAGGTGCCGCCGCGATGAGTCTGAACAAACCCCAGATTACGTTTGAGAAGGTTGATGGTCTCAGATAAAGATGATGTCTGCTTGCCAAAACCTTCCTCACTCAGCCAGACGGGCAATTCTTTTTCCTTGTCGATGAGGTGGGTGCGCATGTCATCTTCGTTGATCCAGAGTTTGCCATGAGCCGCAACCGAGTCGATAAGGCTCATTGCGCCGGAGGATCCGCCAGATAGCCTCTCCTCAAGCGGCAGGTAGGAATATGGTGCGCAGAGAATGTCAATGTCCTGGCAGTTGAGAATGCGCTCCAGCTCCCAATGGCCGCTCATGCTTCCCGGAAGATCAAACAGGTACCCAAAAAAGAAAGCGGTCAGTTTATTGCCCTGTGTTGCCTTACGTGAAACCCCGGCTGCATCCATGATTCTGTCGGTGACAAGCTCCGAAATATACCGTGAGTAATCCACCCAGGGCCGGTCATGGGGAAGCAGGTAAAAGGAAACCAGGGTTTCATCCTTCTGAATGCCTCGAACCGGAAAGCGCCCTTTCTCAAATTTGGGAATCTGTGCGGTTTGGAAAGCCGCATCAGGATCGCCCCAGGAAGATTGAAGTGCGTTTTCAGTCCTGTATTGCTTCTCCAGCCAGCGGCGGAATCCGGTCTGGTTTGGCGCAGAGTAGTCCGGCCCTTTCTCGCGGTACATGTCGCAGAACCATTCCGTGGAGTTTTGGCCCCCAATGTGATAGCCGATGATATGCGGCCCGTATGGAGAGGCTTCAAAATGCTCCACCATCCTCTGGAAGCTCTCAAGGAAAGCCTTCCACAGCGGTTCGGAGGCAAGCGAGGCCATGCCTGTTGAGCCGTCATCATAAAGAGCCAGCTCCGCCCTGGAGAGCTGCTCCCAGCCTTTCCAGCTATGAGGAGGAGTCGACCAGATGCGCAGGAGAAACAGGGCCTCCGGATCAACTTCCAGGTAGCGGTCAAGAATCCGGGTCGATTCAGTATAATCCGGTGGAACCGGTTTCATTTCTTTGTCATATTCGAGCCAGGGCCAGTTGACAAAAGGCATGGAATATAGATGCACTCCATGGCTCCTCGCCATTTCCACCTGTGGCCTGAGATTTTCCTGGCCGATGTTCATGGAGGAATTGAAGAAGAAGATCATGGCGGGATGCGGTTTGCCATTCAGGGTCAGAACCGGTGTTTGGTTGATTGTTTCAACTCGGGCAATCATTTTAACCTCCATCGCGCAAATAATCGGAGCGGTCATGGCAATCAGCACAGCAACTGCAGGCACACTGCGCATCCTGATCAGCGGGTCATTTGTCAGCATGGGTGTTTTTCCGGGCATCCAGCCGGGCGCGCACTTCACGTGCAGTTTGTTCGGTGATTGGAAACAGGAAGGTCAGGAAGAGTGAGATTGAAAGGCAGGCGACTGTGATGACAATGAAAAGCAGGCGCATCATAAACAGGGTTTCCGGAGATTGAATCATGCCCTCCTGGTAGCCAGACAACACCAGAACATACCCGGCGACAATGGTGACACAGGCGGTGCTGGTCTTGTTCATGAAAGCATAGACCGCCCCAAACATGCCTTCACGTCGCAATCCGGTTTTCAGTTCATCGGTGTCGCATATATCAGCCATGATGGAGCCGGAGAGAACCCAGACACAGGCCAATCCAATGTTCACCAGAGCTGTTTGCACCAGCTGCAGGTAAGGATAATTCGGTGTGAACAGCCACCAGCTGGAAATGAAGCCGGACATGGCGATGAGCTGGCCGATGATCATGGTGTTTTTCTTGCCAATGCGGTGCGCCACCCAGACAATCAAGGGAGTCGCCAGCAATCCCACAGCTCCTTGGACCATGCCGTTCCAGCCGCCAACCTTGGAGCCATACTCCTTGTCGCCGCCGCAGACATAATCGATGCTGATGTAGAGATTCATGGGGCCAACCAGAAAACAGGCCAGCAATATCAGAAAGACAATGAAGAACATCAAAATAAATGGATAATTGCTCAATGTCATGCGGAAGCCATCGGCAAGGCCAATATGGGATTGCTGGACATGGGAACTTTTTCTTTCCCGAAGGAAAAGCGCTGGAGAAATAGCGCAAACCAGCATCAGCACACCGCAGCCGATCGCCACAAGGCCAACCCCATCGAGTTCATCACCATTTACCAGATGCCCGGCTTGAAAAGAGAGATTGTAAAGCCAGGGCATCAGAAACCCTGCCAGATAGGCGAAAAATGAATTCATGGCGAAAATGCCGGTTCGCTCATGGTAGTCTGAACTGAGCTCGATCCCCATCGCCCCGCGCGGAATTACAAACACGGCATACCCGAAATAACAGAGCATGGATGTCATCAGAAAATAGGCAAACAGCCAGTTGTGATTCCAGCCTCTTGGAGGCATCCACATGAGCGCAAAGAAGACCGAGAGCAAGATAGCGCCGACAAATACAAATGGCCGCCGCCGTCCCCAGCGAGTGCGGGCATTGTCAGAGAAATTGCCGATCGCCGGGTCCAAAACCGCATCGAGTATGCGCGGGATAGCCAGCCCCCAGCCCAATAACCGCGGATCCAACCCAAGACTCAGGTTGTAAATCGGCAAGGCAAGTGTCTGGATGCCATTGGTGACAAACTGATCCGACACCGAAGAGACCCCCCAGGCGACTTTGTCCTTGAGTGAAACTTTCACCTCCAATTCGGCCTGGATGCTATCCTCCGGGATGGATGTATGGATGGCTTCGACTTCGCTTGTCATGATGTGGGGAGGATATCGGCAAGTTCAATCTGCCAGTCAACAGAATGATGATGCCCCAGGTGGGCATGGGAGCCGCAATTCGGACGGAAATCCAGAGAGAAACGGAAGTCATCAGCGGTTTTCAGGAGTTTCAGGAGGACTTTGTTGGCCCCCTTTTTCAAGCGTGTCTTGAAAAAAGTGTTAAAAGGGGTATACCAGATTCGCTCGAGGGATTCGCCCGCCAACTCGCCATTGATGTAAAGCCGAAAAGGCTCGGTATGGCCAGCCACCACATAATAATCCATGTCTTCCGGACAAAGCAGAGTGCGCCCCAGATAAACACAGCAGGCCCCGCGCAATCCGACCAGGCGGCCAGGATCAATCTCCCTTTCATAGGAATAGAACAGGGCTGGTTTTCCTAACAACTGGGAAAAATCCCTGCAGAGATTGTCAAAATCAAGGTCAGGTTCAGGCAGATAGTGTTTCTGCAGGGAGGCGAAATTATGGTTCAGGATGCGCTGCCAGTTCACCCCGGGCAGACGGGGATTCTGAACATCATAAAAGACCCCCAGGATCTGCCAGATCGAGGCGCCGGCGATTCCGAATGTTGTTTCGGCGGTCGATGCCCCCTGAAGAGATGCATGAAAAAGGTTCCTCAAAGGAAAGACCTCAGGGTTCGAGGGGGCTGTGGCTTGCAGTGCGAATTTGCGTTTGTTCGTTTCTGGTTTCAGTCGTTCTGGTGAAATTGTCCACCCCTCCGGGCTTTGGATAGCCAGTGTCACATCAGCGGTGATCTCACCTTTCACCTCCAGCACGACGTCCACGGTTTCACCCGGCTTGGCAGCTGGCAGCCCCGGATAGTGGACCAGAATGCGCGGACGATCCTTGCGGGCGGATTCAGGAAGTGGAGCAAAAGCAGGCGGATTGGTGATTGCCACTCCGGTCTCACAATCCTGCGAGAGCAAGACGCCCATTCGCGCAGTGTCCCGGGCAAGGGCTGTCAGGGTCATCTCCTCGCGACGGTATTCAATGCCCATGACCAGATCATTGCCAATAGGATTCTTGAGAGATTCGGGAATGCATTTTGCCCCCAGAATCTGGCCAAGGAATGCGGCTGCCGTGGCAAGGGTGCAGTCCGTGTCGAATCCGCAAGCCAGTGCGGAAAGGATGGTCTTCTCAAAATCCATGCCGCCATGCAGCAGCGAAAGGATGGTGAATGGCACATTGACCTGCGAATCGCAGGCCTCCGGGTTTCCGGCGGTCAGCAGGATGCGCTCGCGAGCATGCCGTAGGCTTAAGCCTTGAGCATAGGAATCGAAGGCGCAATCAACCAGTTTACGGATGACACTCCCTTCAGGGAGATAATGTTTGAAACGATGGGCCAGAGAGATGATGTCGGTTTCAAAAAAAGCCATGGCGGCCATGGCGGAGAACATCTGCTCAGCTCCAACCGACTGCTCTGTATGATCGAGGGTTCCATCTTTCCAGGCAAACTCCGCGGCAATCTCTGGAGCTCCGGGGAATACATATCCCCAGATTTCAGAACGGATTGGGCAGCCCATGCCGGTTTCCCAGTGTTGATTTGCAAACTTCCCCGACATGGGGGGATGAATGCCCAGGCGCCAGTTCCGGCGAAAGATTCCATACTCATTGAACGGGTACCAGCATCCCTCCAGCCAGGCCTGGGCCAGATCGGATGATTCGAGAGAGGCTCCCCTCTCCTCGAGAACCTTCAGCCAGAGTACCTGCAAGTCCAGGTCATCATTCGGTGGAACTTCCCTGGGAAACATGGTTCGAGGGTCGATCTCAATCCAGGATTTGTCGCCCTCATAAAAGGCCCCGACTGTTCCTCCGATGCTTTTGCCAATCCAGCCCCCAAGGGTTTTATCCAGGTAATCTTCATATGAGATGCAACGAGACATAGGAACTCCTTATAAATCATCAGGCCTGCTTCGCACAAAGATGGACGATAGCATGATGGCTCTATGAAATGCAATCGGTTTCATTTTGTTTTTTATTCAAAACCTCTTCATTATATGGTCTATTTAGCGTTATTTATGAATATTTACCTCAGGCCGATCAGGTGAGAAAAAAGGATTGACATCAATAAATGGTAGCGGTACTATTTTTTTTACAAGCAAGGAGGAACCCTCTATGAGATGTTTGGAAACCAGGCCTGAGCCGAAGGGATTTACTCTGATCGAACTGCTGATCGTCATCGCCATCATCCTCATCCTGATATCGATCGCCCTTCCTAATTTCCTCGAAGCCCAGCTCCGTGCCAAAGTCACCAAGATCAAGGCCGATTTCAAGGGGCTGGAAATAGCGATTGAATCCTATCGAACCGACTATCCACGATATCCGACCCCAGAAGATTACCGTTACCTGGGAGGAGCCTCGCAGGCCATCCGTGACAAATACAAACGCAACAGCGCTTATCCAGTTGGATACAGCATCAGCGATGCGGTTGAACTGACCACGCCAACCAAGTACCTGACCAAAATCGATCTGCCCGACCCTTTTGTCGGCAGCGGCCAGCATATTGATGATATTGGCAAGCACACTGTGCGAACCTATTTTTACCTCTGCTTCGAAACCTGGGCGCATGTGCGCATGCCCGGCCCGCGCGCCAAATCCTATGACGCCTGGATGCTCGCTTCCTGGGGGCCGGATCAGGACGACAGTGGGTCATCATTCACCATTTACAATGAGCTTTATCTGAACCGTTTCGACTTTGGCAGCCAGGGTTTTTATTCCCCCACAAATGGTTCCTATTCCAAGGGCGATATCAATTATGTTGGAGGAGGAGCGCGCGCTCCCTACAGCAAATTATGGTCGCGATAAACAGATGCGCATGATCCGAATGAGCAGAACAGCCGCTTCACAATCCGCGCGGATCACATTCATGCGATGGAACCCGGCTTTGATATTTGCTGCTTGTTTCCCCATTGTGGCGGCAGGTCAACCCCCTGACTCCAATGCGAAAATCCTTCCTGATGCAATTCTGGCAACCCTTCGGATTGATTCATCTACACAGACAATTTCATATCAGGATTTCATTCGTGAGCAGGTTGACCGTGTCCTATTCCCACCGCAGGATGCAACCCCTGAGCAGGTGGACCAATATGCACGCCAGATTTTGAGGTTGTCTGCCCAGCGAATTTTGTACGCCGACATGGCGGTGAAAGAAAACCTGGGTGGGAATACGGAGATAAAGAGAGTTATCGATCGAAAACTTCGTGAAGTGTTGATTAAAAAACTTCATGAGGAAGCGGATTCACAAGTTAAAGAACCATCTGAGGAAATGATCCAGGCTTATTATCAAGCCCATCTGGAGGATTTCCACACCCTCGAAACCTTCAAGATTCAAACAGTGAACTCCTACTGCGCTTTTCCCCTGGATGAGAAAGCCATGCAGGCCGCGCATGAGCATATCCAGAAGGCCTGGGGTGAAATACAAAGCGGATCAGACTTCATCAGGGTGGCCATAAAGTATTCGAACTCTCCCCTTCCTTATCGCGGCGAAACAATCCCATTTTCAGCAGGCGATCTTTATCCGGCAATTGAGGAAATCGCGCGTCAACTCAAAAATGGTGCAATCAGCCCACCCTTTCAGACCCGCATGGGTTACATGATGATCCGTCGAATTGCCTGGACACCTGCTGAAACTGAGCCGCTGACCAAAGCCGCCCCGAAAATTAAAACCTTCCTTTTCGGCAAGGCAAGGGAGGGCCATTGGAATTCATTCACACGAAAAAAACAGCAGGACCTGAGGCCACGGATTCAGGACTCCCTGCTATTTCAAGGAGACCCTGAAGCGGGAGATGAGGTTCTTGAATTCCAGGGGCATAAGATGACATGGGGGGAACTGCGGGAATATTCCGATAAACAGGGCGAGTCCATTGCCGGGATGAGCCAGCAGGATCGAAAAAAGCGGATCAATGGCTGGATTGAAAACGCCTTGCTTTGCCGCATCGCGGAGGAACAATTCTCAGGCAATGACACGATGCAGAATGAGCTCAAACTCATCAGAAGAGATCTCCTCTTCCGGGAGAAACAGAGGAATCTGCTGGAAAGTATCCGAAAGGATCTGAGGATTTCTGGGGATCAGGCCAATGAATATGTTGAAAAGAACCCGGGATACTTTCTAAGCGAGAAACAAACCCGCATATACCTGTTGAATATCCCTTTCTCGAATGACTCCTCCGCCTCATCAGTGAACTCCAATCGGCAGAAAGCTGAAGGCTTGAGAAGGGCCTGCGAAGCTCGTGAAAAACTTCAAAAGAACGAGGATGTTTCTCTCATATCGGCTGAATACTGCGGCAAGGATTGGCAGTATGACCTGGATTTTGCTCCGCAGGGGCCGAGGGGGCGGATTGTGGATATGGCGGTTGAGATGCTTCAGAAAGGGGAAGTCAGCGAGCCGGTTGAATATGAAAAGGGATATTATCTGATTCAATTGCAGGATGTTCGAAAAAGTGCCCCTCTTCCCCTGGATGCTGCACAGGAAAAAGCGGTTCAAATCCTGAAGGGCATTCAAGCGCGGGACCTTCTTGATAAAAAACTGGATG
>JAANMT010001087.1_pt1 | contig 27799 bp, 16 predicted proteins | sample 7279711 | NCBI WGS metagenome assembly JAANMT01 (sample SAMN14094538, study PRJNA606508) | bioreactor metagenome | isolation source: A lab-scale SPAN reactor treating ammonium-rich wastewater day 1 | place: Ireland: Galway | collected 2017-01-16 | reverse complement strand
CTGAATTATTCCTGCCGGCCCTGCGCAAGGTGTTGGTCATCGGGCTGGTCATCGCTGTCATCCAGCAGATCACCGGCATCAACGCCGTGTTCTTCTACGCGCCGATGATCTTCGAACAATCCGGCATTGGCACGGACGCCGCGTTCTCGCAGGCGGTGCTGGTCGGGTTGATCAATCTCGTTTTCACCGTCGTGGCCATCAGTCTGGTGGATCGGCTGGGCCGCAAGCCGCTGCTGGCCTTCGGTCTGGCCGGCATTACGATTTCCATGCTGGTGCTCGGAGGCAGCTTCGCCTCGGCCACCTACCAACTCACGCCCGCGTCCCTGGCCAAGCTGCCGGAAGCAGTGGAGGCCGCGCGCCTCGAACCGATGCTGGACAAGACTTACGACAGTGACGTGGCCTTCAAACGCGCGCTGCAAGAAACCCTGGGCGCGGAAGAGGCGCGGCAGTTTGAATCGGCCCTCATCGCCCTGGCCATCCGGGTCAATGCAACGCTCATTTTGTTCGGCATCCTCGGTTTCGTGGCGTCCTTCGCCGTCTCGGTCGGACCGGTGATGTGGGTGTTGTTCTCCGAATTGTTCCCGAACCGCGTGCGCGGTCTGGCCATCTCCTTCGTGGGCTTTGTAAATTCCGCGGTCAGTTTCATGGTGCAACTGGTGTTCCCGTGGGAACTGGCCAACTGGGGCAGCGCCACCACCTTCCTGATTTACGGCGGCTTCGCGGCCATCGGCTTTTTCTTCGTGCTCGCCTTGCTGCCCGAAACCAAGGGCCGTTCGCTCGAACAACTCGCCGCCGAACTGGTCGGCAAATCACCGGCCGCCACCACAACTAATTGAATTATGAAAACGCTTCTTGAAACGCCTTTCCCTCGCAGCAGCCGACGTCAATCGGCTCAAATCTCCGTCGCCAGCTTGACGGCCACGCTGATGCTCACGCTCTTCCTCGCCACCTCCTGCACCAACGCCGCGCCGACCGGCCCGGTGAAAGTCGAGGTCCGGCAGGTGGACGGCGCGTGGAAACTCTATCGCGCCGGCGAACCGTATTACGTCAATGGCGCCGGGTTGGAATTTGGCGACATCGCCTCACTCGCCGAACGGGGCGGCAATTCCTTCCGCACTTGGCGCACGGAAAACGGTCGCGTCCCCGGCAAGGAGATTTTGGATCGCGCCCATCAACACGGTCTCACCGTGGCCATGGGCATCGAGGTCGCGCGGGAACGGCACGGATTTGACTACAACGATACGGCGGCGGTCGCCCGCCAATTGGAGCGCATCCGGGGCGAAGTGCTCGCGCTCAAAGACCACCCGGCCCTGCTGCTCTGGGTCATCGGCAATGAGTTGAACCACCACGCCACCAACCCCAAGGTCTGGAATGCCGTCAACGACATCTCGAAGATGATTCACGAGGTGGACCCTAATCATCCCACCATGACCGCGCTGGCCGGCATCAGCCCGGAGTTGATCCGCGAAATCAAAGCCCGCGCCCCGGATCTCGACCTGCTCGGCTTCCAGATGTACGCCGACATCATCAACCTGCCCCGTTACCTCAAGGAATCCGCCTGGACTGGCCCCTATCTCGTCACCGAGTGGGGCGCGACCGGCCATTGGGAAGTGCCCAAAACCGCGTGGGGCGCGCCCATCGAAAACGACAGCACCACCAAGGCGGAACTGTACCGCCAGCGCTTTGAAACCGTCATCCGCAGCGACACCACCCAGTGCCTCGGTTCGTATGTGTTCCTGTGGGAACAAAAACAGGAGCGCACGCCCACGTGGTATGGCGTTTTCCTCGAATCCCGGGAAAAGACCGAGGCGGTGGACGTGATGCACTACCTGTGGAATGGCGGCTGGCCGTCCAATCGCAGCCCCCGCCTCGAAAGCCTGACGCTTGACGCACGCACCGCGAAGCAAAACATCCGGTTGCAGGCCGGCAAAACTTATCCCGCCGAGGTGGTGGTGCGCGATCCGGACAACGATCCGCTGACCTATACGTGGGTGCTCATGGAAGAAAGTCAGGCCACCACGACCGGCGGTGATCCCGAGGAAAAGCCCCGCGCGCTGCCGGATAAAATCGAGAATCCCCACGCGAGTCGGATCACGCTCCGCGTGCCGAGCAAACCGGGCGCGTATCGCTTGTTTGCGTACGCCTTCGATGGCCAGGGCCACGCCGCGCACGCGAACATCCCGTTCTATGCGGAGGGCGATCCGACCACCGCAAAAGCAAGCACCCTCGCCCCTGCAAACAATCCATGAGGCGAAGCGGCGACAAGTTCTGACCAAACGCAAACTGGATGAAACCGCAGAGCCGTGATGCACACTGCGCAGCGGAGCCACAACCAAAGGAGCGCGGCTGTCCTCAGCCGCAGCACGTCCGCTGGGGACCGGCGCTCTCATGGTTGGGGGTAGCCACGCGCCGTTGGAGGGGCTGCGGCTGGGGACAGCCGCGCTCCAAAAGCCACGGGGCGCGAGAAGACTTTGATGGTTGGCGGCACCGCGAACGACTGCCGCCCTGGTATCTCTCCGGCAGTCGCGTCTCCGCGGTTGCTCCAGGTTCACGATCAGATTGGCGTGTCCGTCGTGCTATGTTTCTCCATTGTTGAATTTTCTCCGGACATGAAACAACGCGTCTTCGCCAGTCGCCAACCGCTCCACCCACCCCAAGCGACGGTGCGCGGCGAACTGGTCTCGCTAAACGGGGAGGACTTCTATCGCATCGCCAACTACGACCGGATGCGACCGTTCTTTCTGACACTCGTAAGCGATGCCGACCACTGGATGTTTCTCTCCAGCACCGGCGCGCTCACCGCCGGCCGCCACGATCCCGATCTCGCGCTGTTCCCTTACTACACCGACGACAAAATCCACGACTCCGCCGAATTCACCGGCAGCAAGACGCTCGTGCGGGTCCATCGCAGCGGGCGCACGAATTTGTGGGAACCGTTCTCCGAGCGTTACCGCGGCGTTTACCGCATCCACCGCAACCTCTATAAAAACCTCCCCGGTAACCAGATCATCTTCGAGGAGATCAACGACGACCTCGGCCTGACGTTTCGTTATGGCTGGAGCAACAGCGAGCGCTTTGGTTTTGTCCGCAAAGCGTCACTCGCGAACGACGCCCGCAGCGCGGTGAAAGTCTCGCTGCTTGATGGACTTCAAAACCTGCTGCCCACTGGGGTTGGCAGCCAGTTTCAACTCGAAAAAAGCACGCTCATTGACGCTTACAAAAAGAACGAACTGCTACCCGCGACCGGCTTGGGACTGTTCACGCTCAGTTCGATTCCGATTGACCGACCCGAACCGGCCGAAGTGCTCCGGGCCACCACCGTCTGGTCCCTTGGCCTGCAACGGAACGCCACGCTGTTGTGCGCACGCCAACTCGACCGCTTTCGCGACGGCCAGCCGCTGCAAACGGAAACCGACATTCGCGCCGAGCGCGGCGCTTACTTCATCCAATCCGAATTGACTCTGCGCGCCGGACAGAGCATCGAATGGCGCATTGTCGCCGACGTGAACCGTGGTCCATCCGACGTCGCCGAACTCAGTCATTTGCTCCGCGCTCCTGCGCGCCTGACCAAACTCATCCTTCAGGACGTCGCCCGTGGCACGCGCGAGTTGCGCCGCATCATCGCCAGCGCCGATGGTCTGCAAAAGAGTTCAACTCCCATCAGCGACGCGCGCCACGCCGCCAACGTGCTGTTCAACGTCATGCGCGGCGGCATTTTCGCTGATGGGTACAGCGTTGATCCGAGCGACTTGCGCCAGTTCATCACGCACGCCAACAAAACGGTCGCCGCCCGTCACGCCGCAGTCTTCCGTCGGCTTTGTCGCGGAGCCTGCGGCGTCCCCTATTCCCATATCATCGCCCTCGCCGCTGCCACCGGCGATCCGCAACTCGAACGGCTCTGCCGCGAATACCTGCCGCTCACGTTCAGCCGTCGCCACGGCGACCCCAGCCGTCCGTGGAATCGCTTCTCCATTCGCAGCCGCCGGCCCGATGGCCGCCGCGCGATCTGGTATGAGGGCAACTGGCGCGACATTTTCCAGAACTGGGAGGCGCTGGCGGTTTCGTTTCCCGGTTTTCTGCCCGGCATGATTTGCCGCTTCGTCAACGCCTCGACCGCCGACGGCTACAATCCCTACCGCATCACCCGCGACGGCATTGATTGGGAAGTCGCCGAACCGCACGATCCGTGGTCGTTCATCGGCTACTGGGGCGATCATCAAATCGTCTATCTGCTCAAGCTGCTGGAACAACTTGAACGCCATGAACCGGACACGTTGCGCGCGTTACTCGGCCGGAGAATCTTCTGCTACGCGAACGTTCCTTACCGCATCAAACCGCACGCGGCTCTACTCGCGAATCCCAAGGACACTGTCATCTTCGACGAAGCGCGCGAAGCACTTGTCCGCCGGCGGGTGCAGGCCGTGGGTGCTGACGGCAAACTCGTCTGGGACAAAACCGGCAACGTCCATCTTGTCAATCTCACCGAGAAACTGCTCGTGTCCTTGCTCGCCAAGCTGACCAATTTCGTCCCCGGCGCCGGCCTCTGGCTCAACACGCAACGCCCCGAATGGAACGACGCCAACAACGCGCTCGTCGGCAACGGCGCGTCGGTGGTCACGCTTTGCTATCTGCGCCGGACGTTGACGTTCTGCGAGACGATTTTTCAAAGCCTCGGGAACGCCCAATTTGAAATCGCCGAGGAAATCGCCGCGCATCTCCGCACCGTCACCCGCATCCTACAACGCGAACCCGCATTCACCGCGAAGTCAGTCAGCAACCGCGACCGCAAACGTCTGCTCGACGCGCTGGGTCAAGCCGGCAGCCGGTATCGCGAGCAGATTTACGCGAACGGCTTCTCTGGCCGGCAGAGTCGTATCGGTAAGCCGGCGTTGATGGACTTCTTCACCGCCGCCCGCGGCGCTGCGGATCAAACCATTCGCAGCAATCGCCGTCCCGATGGGTTGTATCACAGCTACAACCTGCTCGATTTTGGGCGGCGGAACGAAGTCTCCATTCGCCGCCTTTACGAGATGCTCGAAGGCCAGGTCGCGGTGCTCAGTTCCGGTTTGTTGTCGCCGCACGAGGCGTTGTCCGTGCTCGCAGCATTACGCAACAGCGCGATGTATCGCGCCGATCAACACAGCTATCTGCTCTATCCGGATCGCCGGTTGCCGCGCTTTGTCGAGAAGAACAACCTGCCCCGCCGGGAGATCAACCGCTCCGCGCTGCTGCGCCAATTGCTGGCCGACGGCAATCGTCAACTCATCGAGCGCGACGTGACCGGACAAGTGCATTTCAATGGTGACATCAAGAACGCGCGCGATGTCCGCCGCGTCCTCGACACGCTCGCCGCCGCCGGTTACGCGCGTCTCGTGAAACGCGACACCGCGCTCGTGCTGCATATTTTCGAGCGCCTATTCGATCATCAATCCTTCACCGGTCGCTCCGGGACATTTTTCGGCTACGAGGGCCTTGGCTGCATTTACTGGCACATGGTTTCCAAGCTCCTGCTGGCGGCGCAGGAGAATTTCCTCCGCGCGGAGGAAATTGGCGCGCCCGCCGCCGTGCGCCGCCAACTGGCCACCGCGTATCACGACATTCGCGCCGGCTTGGGCGACCGCAAATCGCCGGCGGAATACGGCGCGTTCCCCACCGAACCCTACTCGCACACGCCCGCCCACACCGGCGCGCGGCAGCCCGGCCTGACCGGCCAGGTGAAGGAAGACATCCTCTGCCGCTTCGGCGAACTCGGCGTGTCCGTCATCGGTGGACAGATTCAATTCCGACCGCGCTTGCTTCGACGGAAAGAATTTCTTGGTGTCCCCGGCGTGTTTCGCTGGTTCCATCCTGCGGGCATCGAGCGTCGCCTGTCGTTGCCGGCCGATTCACTGGCGTTCACCTACTGTCAAGCAGCGGTCGTCTATCAAATAGGCAGGCGCGATTTGTTGACCGTGTATTTTGCCGACGGCTCAAAACAGAGTTGTACAAGCGACCGTCTCGACGTCGAAACGAGTCGTGCAATCTTTGCTCGTAACGGAAAAATCGGGCGGATTGTGGTTGTGCTCCGGGGCAGCCAATTGCCGTAAGTACCTGGCATCTAATGCAATTGCGCCGGGAACACGACGTGCTAGTCTCCCAAGTATGGAAAGCGACCAAAAACTTTCGGTACCAGACAGCGAGAGTGACAAGTCTGCAATGAACGCGGATTCGGAGCGGCAGGCTGAGGCGCTGAACGGAGAGATCGTTTCCGCCAATCTCCATGCCCTCGAAACCGTTTACTTCGCGGCCATGTTGGAAGAAGCCCGTCTCTTTGATGTAGTGGACCGCTTGGTGACAATGTTCGGCCAAGGACGCTTGCCCATTGGCCACGGACGGGCCGGGGCGATGCTCTACCGCTACTGGAAGGGCCATCCCAGCCGGCTTACGACGGTGCAGAGGCGCAACGTTTATGCCCGCGCGTTCGGCCTGCCCTGCAACGACGCCGGTGTGCTGCCCAACCGCGAATTCAACAATCTCTGGCTGCGCTTTGTCTCCATTGTCGGCATGTATGCAGCCGAGCTTCAGTCGTTGCCGCCCGGGGAACGCTCCGTGAGCGCCGAGGAAGTGTTGCTCAGCGGACGCTCTCTCGCCCTCAATCTTTCCACCCATGGTCACGGCCTCGCCTGGTTCGCGACCAAGGATTTTAAGCCAGAGATCCAGCAAGTCCTCGAGTTGCTCGCCGACGCGGAACTCCAAACGGCGTTCGGCGCCAGGGATCCATGGCAAGTCCTTCGCAACGTTGCGGCAGTGGAATTGGCCGCCAGGCCAAACGTCCCGCGCGCCCACACCCGGGCGGAGAACGGCGTGATCATCATCCGCTGGCTCGCCAATCGTCGCGCCCGCTTGCTGCGCCCGCGGGCCGCCAACATTCTCCGGCACGAAGACATCTGCGAAGGGCGCACCGCAGCTTCTCAGAACAAGAAGGCGACTGTTTATCCCACTGACTCCGATCTCGTCACCGCGTGCGAACAATGGCTGGGCGTTACCGGCACCCAGGAAGCAGAACTAAGAACCCAGCCCCCGCTGGAAGCGCCGCTGGCGCCAGTCAGGACGACAGTCCCGGACGAGGAACAACGGGATCAAGTGGCGTAATGGGCTAAGACCCAACGCCGGATGATTACTTGCCCCCGGACTTGTGGGCGGGTCTCTCAGACAGCATGTCGCGAATTCCCTGACGCGACGCCGCAGTCCGGCTGCGGTTCGAGGTCTTGGTTGGGCTATTTCGCGGACACCGCCATGCGCAACGCGACTTCGGCGACGCGTTTGCCAACGCCGCGGACGGTATTCAGGCTGCCTTCATCTTGCGACAACTCCTCCCCTTGGGATTGAATGGTGCCGCCCCAGTGATTCCCCGGTTTGCCGTCACCCACCAAGACCATCTCCTGCGAGAGCATGAACATGATGAGTTGTTGCAGGACCAGTTCCACCCCGGCGTTGCGCCCGCCCCCGACCGCGATGGCGCCGCCCACCTTGTTGCGCAGCGGGAAGCCCCCTTGACGAAAGGCGACCATGCGCTCGAACAGGTTTTTGAGCGGCGAAGAAACAATACCCATATAGACCGGCGAACCTATCAGGATTCCATGGACGTTCGGCGCCTCCAGCTTCTCGCGCAGGGCGGGGAAATCATCCGCCTGATCGGAACTCTTTGAGCCAACCGCGATGTACGGGTCCAGGTTGAGTCCGGAAAGCTCAATGAGTTCTGTCGTAATTGCGGAACTCACGGACCTGGCGGATTCCAGTGCCAATTCCACGGCCTTGGAGGTGGACTTGCCCTTGCGCATGCTTCCGGTCAGGCCCAGGATTTTGACCGAGCCGGCGGCGGGTTCGGCGGCGTTCGACAACGTGGAGAGGGTGGCGGCGGATATCGCAGCCGTGCCGAGAAACAAACGACGATTCATGTTTTTCATTGGAGCTGTTGGGTTCGCCCGCAGCGTGTCCGAAGGCAAAGCGTGCTTCAAGGGAAAATCAGTCGCAATAGTTGCTGACTGAAACCACGGCCATCGTCAATTAGGCACTCTGGGGGGGTCTGCCGGTTTCGCTCTTCAGCTTCCGAGGCGCAAGATTTCCGCCGCCGTCTTCCGCAACAGACCTCGCGTTGGCAGATATGCTGCCACCGCGCCCGCCACCACGCTGATCCCAAAGGTCGCGAGAAAAGTCAGGTACGGCATGGTGAACACGACCGGGATTTCCGCCAGGCTTCCCGCCTCCAGCACAAACAGCCACGCGAGCGTGAAGCCGATGGCACCGCCCGCTACCCCCGCCGAAAGCGTCAACCCCAGCGCTTCGCCCAGGAACATCCGGAACAATTGTGACCGCCGCAAACCCATCGCTCGCAACATCCCCATCTCCCACCGTCGCTCGATCACGGCGGTGGCCATGGACGCGATCAACGCGAACACCGAGATCACCACCGCCACCGCCAGGAGCAGTCCGAAGAACACCTGCGTTGCCCAGTAAACCACCTGCGCTTCGCGCTTCTGCTCGGCTGCCGAACGCACGCCGAATCGGAAACGTAGATCAAAGCGATCCCGGATTTCCGCAGCCGCCGCTTTCTGCGCGTCCTCATCGCCGCCCACCTTGAGAAAATAGCGGACCATCTTGGCCTCCTCGGGCGCGTAATCCGTCAGTTCCCGAAAGCTCGACATCGGCATCAACATTCCAGACCCAATGGCATTGGCCACGCGCGAACGGAAGTTGTCAAAGCCGGCCAACGTTTCGCAGATTGCCGCGACTTGAAATCGCCCGGTTCGCCGGTTTGGTCCGAGATGAAACGCCAGTTGCACCAGATCGCCGGCGCGAACCTCCAGAAACCGCGCCGCCGCAAGGCTCAGCACGACGGGCGGGGCTTCCGGAATGTCGCCGACAGCGTTTGTCGCCGGCTGATAGTTCGCCACGCGGAGCAGGCCATCCAGTCCGCCGTCAGCATAGCGGATGTGATTGGTGTAAAGCACAAGAGGCAGGTCCGCATCCACCCCGAACGGCACGAGCCACAAATGTTTCATACCCACCAGATCACTGAGGACCACATCGTAGGCCGTGCCGCGCTGGCTGCGGCTGCGCAACACGCACACTTCCGAAACGCGCTCCACGCCACTCACGCCGGCAAGTTCGGTCTTGAACCCCAGCGCGCCGGCATCATCCGATTGCAGGCGCACATCGGCGCCGTTGAAGTGTTCCACCATGGTCATGGACATCCGGCTGAACAGAACCACGAGGCTCGCCACAAAAATAACGAGCGAGATGGAAAGGACAAACATCAACGCAGTCGTCGTGTTACGGCGCCGATGCCGCTCCAGGTTGCGGCGCGCCAGCTCGGCGGACGGCCCCAGAACGACGGCGAGCAGCCACATGATCACGCCTTCAATCATCGGCAGCGCCCCGGCCGCCACGAGCGTGAAGCCCAACAGGATCGTGAGCAAGAGGCACAACACCACCGTGCCGATTAGTGAACTGTTGCCCGAGAGGAACGCGGTTGGGAGCACGAAGAACACGACCACCGAAAGCGCCGAGAGCGCAATGCCGGTAAACAGCAGCGACCGGTTGGGACCACCCACCTGCCGCGCTGCCACGCGGATCTGGCCGCCTCGCAGCGGATCCAATGCATCAACGATATGCCAGCGCGTCGCCTGCAGGGCAGGAATCAACGCACTGCCAACGGACAAGACCGTGCCCGCACCCAGCGCCAGCAGCAAGTTCGACCAGGAGAACGCCAGTGTGACCGACCCGACCTGCGCGTGCATCGCCAGTTCGATGAGTGTCACGATGAACTTTGCCACGACCGTTCCCGCAAGCACACCCGGGAGCACGCCAATGAAGCATAGGAAAACCGACTCGCTCAGGACCAGTCGGAAAACGTCAGTCCGGCGCGCTCCTACTGTGCGAAGGATCGCGTATTCGCGGATGCGCTCTTCGACTGCCACCGAAACAATGGAGTAGATGAGCAGGCCCGTTATGGTTAGCGCCAGCACGGCGAACACGCCAAAGACGGCGCGCAGCGGCGAGGCGAGATTCTGGAACACGGTGATCGCGGCGGCCTTGGGCAGCCGCACGTCGAAGTCCATGCCGAGGTCGGCGGCGATGGCTTCACCGGCGCGTTTCAATCGCAGCACGCTCGCATGAAGATCGCGGCTGTCGTAATAGGACTCTGGCTTCTTGAACGTTCCGGCCAGAAAATGCACGCGCTCCCTCTCGCCCAGAATGCCGCGCACCGTGGTATCGTTGACGACAATGAATTCGCGCACCTCCTGCGGCAGGATCAACTGACGGTCCACAACCATTTCCAGTTCCAGCTCCGTCTCGCTTCCGAAAACCGGGGACAACACGGACAACCGGCCGCCGGGCTTGACATTCAGGCGTTTGGCGAGCGCCTGAGAAATCGCGCACGCATTGCCGCGGAGTTTCGGTTCCGGATGCAATCCCGAGGCGTCGAACTCGCGCTCGGCCAGCGGATCAATACCGATCAACAGGGCGTCCTGCGAACCGAGGTCCGTCACTATCTGGACGATTCCGACCCACCGCGGCGCCAGCCCGCGCAACTCTGAATTCTCCGCCAGCTTTGACCACGCCACCGCCGGATTGAACGGCTCAGGATTGAACAGGTGACCGCCCCGCGCAGTAATCAGCACGTCGGCCTTCCCGGCTTGCAGAGCCACCAGATCGGTGTACGAAGTGGAGACGGAATCGAGGCCAATCTGGATGGCGACCAGCAGCGCGATGGTCAGGAAGATGCCGAGCACTCCCGCGGCGGTGCGGAGGCGGCGCCGCCCGAAGTTGCGGAACACGTAACGGAGGGAAGCGCTCATGCTGCGGCCGGGGTCTCGATCTTGCCATCCCGCAGCTTCACGATCCGCGAACTCTGCTCCGCGATGGAGTGATCATGCGTGGCGATCACCATCGTCACCTGTTCCCGCCGGTTCAGATCCCGCAGCAGGCCGATCACCTCGGAGCCCGTGACACTGTCAAGGTCGCCGGTCGGCTCGTCGAGCAGCACGAGCGCGGGTTCGTTCGCGAGGGCGCGGGCAATGGACACCCGCTGCTGCTCGCCGCCGGAAAGTTCGGAGGGCTTGTGATCCGCCCGATCCTTCAAGCCGACGCGTTCCAGCAATTCAAGCGAGCGACTCCGTCGAGCGGCGGCCTTCGCGCCCTTGAACTGCATCGGAATCTCCACATTCTCGCGCGCCGTGAGCGTGGGCATCAGGTTGTAGAACTGGAACACCATGCCCAGCCGGTCCCGCCGGAGGTCCGCGAGGTGATCATCCGAAAGCCCCTGCAATTCCACGCCTTCAATTTTCACCGTGCCACGCGAGGGAAGATCAATGGCCCCGATGATATTCAGCAGGGTCGTCTTGCCGCAGCCAGAAGGCCCCATCAGCGCCACGAATTCGCCCCGCCGCACCGACAGGTCCACGCCCCGAAGCGCGCCGACCGCCGTGGCGCCCAGGAGGTAGCTCTTGTGAATGTTGGTGGCTTCCACGGTGATGTCACTCATTGGTTTCTCCGGGTGTTGGTTGGGGATGGCAGTGGCCGCAAAAGACTTCGGCGCTTCGTCGGTCGCATTTGGAAGGCTTGGGGCAACGGGCCATGACGCGAGGAGCGTAAGGCGATCACGTTGGGGTTCCAACCTCAATTAATGTTTCATTCACGGGATTCTCTGTCCGCGCCCATTGTATTTCAATGATTGAGGCCGCCGTGCAAATTCCGGAAACTTGAATTAGCGCGTCGCCCACAAGCCGCGACAATATGCACGCCAAAATAAATCCTGCACCCGGGCCTGCAAAGCACAGGTGGGGTCGCCGACGGCTCTTGGGCTGTGGTATCGGCTGCGCGGGTGTTGGATTGCTGATGGTCGCAGTCATCGTTCTCGCCGGCTTGTGGCTGGGCAAAGTGCCGAAGTCTTATCCGCTGGCCACGAACCCGATTCCAGCGCCCGCCACCAACTCAAACCTCGGCGGTGGACTGGACGGGTTTGAATCGCCCTATCTCGGCCATACGGGAAGTTGGAATGGCAAAGGTGGGGCGATGCTGGGCGGGTCAAAGCTTGCCGACCTGGACAAGGAACACGCGATGGGTTTGCGGTGGACGTTCATGCCGGTCTATTGGCGCGCGATGGAACCGGACGGCCCGGTGGATTTGGCCAGCGAAACGCCACCAGCATGGCAGGCGCTCGACGCTTTCGTGATCGCCGCGAAGGAACGAGGATTGAACGTGCTGATGCAGGCACCCGTGGTCGGTGGCAACGCGGGTGGCCCGCCCGATTGGGTCGGACGCCGTGAGCCAGGCAAATCAGCGCCGGCGAACATGGCAGCGTTGGCAGCGTTCGCGGGAAAACTTGCGGAACGGTATCGCCCCGGAGGCACCCTCGCGCAACGCCAGGGATGGGGTGCGAGTTACGGCGTCCGTGCTTGGGAACTCGACAACGAGCCGGAGAGTTATCGCACGAATTGGAAGGGGCAAGCGGCGGATTATGCCGAGTTCGTCACGCTTGCGGCGGCACGCATCAAGACCGCAGACCCGCAGGCGGTCATCGTGGCCCCAGGTATGGCGGGCGGAAAGCACGGGCTGGCATGGCTTGAAGCTACGCTGGATGCAGCCGGAATGAACGGCTCGCCCGAGTTTCGTTCACACGGCAAGCCCTGCTCCATCGGCCCGGTGATTGATGTCGTGAGCATTCACAATTATGAAGGATTGGATTCCTTCTTCTCTGGAAGTCCCCGAACGATCGGCCAGGTGCTTGATGATGTAAGTGCGGTCTTCGAGAAATGGGAACAGCGTTCTCCCGATTTCAGCTACGCGCGGAAGCGGGAGTACTGGCACACGGAGGGGAATTTCGATTTTGTCGGCATCCTTTCCGCCGAACGTCGAGCCGCTTGGCGTTTCCAATTCTTCACGCGCGCCTTTGCCGCAGGCATCCGGAAAGTCTGTGTGATGGACGCTTCGTCTTTGGAGCAAACAGCCGTGCGCGCTTACGTGGATGCGCTGCCGAATCCATTCCCGATGCTGGAGGCTTCCAACGAAGTCGCGGTGGTGCAGGGACAAATCGCCGCTTTTCGCCATCCGGACGGCGTCGAGCCGGACGCCAACCAGGTCTGGGTCATCTGGCCACTGGCTGATTCCGGGGACGCGACGGTGGAAGTTCCGGTCCGGCGACCGCGAGCGCGGGTCGTTTCGGTGGATGGACAATCCCGGAGCGTCACCGCGAGGGATGGCCGCGTGCGGCTGGATTTGAAGGGCGATTCCAAAATGGCGAATGCGGTGCTCGTGATTGATTGTGTTTCGCCTCCGGCGGGAGAAGGAATCATCCATCCACTTCCGTCACAGCCGGAAGCTTGGAATACTGGGCCAACCAAGGCGGCAGATTGACTTGCCAGACTGCCAAATCACACTCGCGCAATCTGAATTCCCATGTATCATTTCTTCGTCAGCACCATTCACGCAATCAGGATGAGAGTTCAGCGTGCAAACCGTGAGCCTGCCGCGCCCGCCGCGCCCGGACGCCGCGCGTCCCGCGGCGCCGCGTTCACCCTGACAGAACTGTTGGTCGTCATTGCCATCATCGCTCTGCTCGCCTCGCTTCTGCTGCCGGCTCTGGCGCGGGGCAAACGTCACGCCCTCAACACGGCCTGCCTCAACAATCTCAAGCAACTCACGTTGTGCTGGACCATGTATGCCCATGATCACGACGACACGATGCCGCCCAACAACTCAGTTTACGATATTGATACGGGCCAGCCGATTCCCGGGTTGGACCTGAACCAGACCTGGTGTCCGGGCAACACGCGCACGGACACTACCACCGCAAACATCGAAAAGGGATACCTGTTCCGCTACAACCGCAGTGCCGCGATTTACCATTGTCCGGCGGATCGTTCGGTGGTGGAACTTCAACCCGGCGTCCCGTCCACCCTTCCCCGCACGCGCAGTTACAACCTGAGCCAGTCACTGAATGGCCTGGGCGGCCCCTACTCCGGGCTTTGGTGGATTCCGAGCTATCAGCGCCTCACGCAAGTCCAGCGCCCGGCAAACATCTTCGCCTTCATTGACGTTCACGAAGAGGGAATTCTCGATGCGTTGTTCGGCATTCCGCCGCTGAACAGTCACTGGGACGGCATTTGGTTTGATCTCCCGGCCAATCGCCACAACCAAGGCGCGAGTCTCTCCTTCGCCGATGGTCACGTGGAACGCTGGAAGTGGACCGTGCCCAAAATATTTCGTGAACTGGGCCAATCCGTTCTCCCGCAAGAATTCCCCGACTACCGCCGGCTCCAGTCCGCCGTCCGGCAGAACTGGGATTGATCAGGTGTTTGGTCAAGGCCGGGTCGAACGCTGTGAGACTGAACTGAGGATTGTGTCGCTTTCCGCTTGGAGCGGGATAAGATCACGGCGGAAGCGGTGCTCGTCCGCGCGAGCGACACCTTTCGCGTCGTGCGCTGTAACAATGTGAAACAACTCGCGAGGAAGAAATGAGCGGGAACGGAAACAGGCTGTGGCACATTGCGGCAGGAGTTGCATTTTTGCTCACGTTCTCCGCACCAGCCGCGATTTTTCCCGGTAATGCTCGATTGGAGGTCGCTGATTCAACGGGTGCCCTGAGTTGGAATCCCTCCGCCAATGCGCTGACCGTTCAATGCTGGTTCAAGATTTCCATTCCCTCCGGCACGAACCTCACGGAGAACATGACGATTCTCGTCAACCGTCGCACTGGAACGCAGGCCAATCCCCATGCCTTTCTAATCCAATACAATCTCCAAACCGGCAACTTGGAATTTTCAGCGCGCGGCTCCGGTGCGTTCACCAATGCATTGATTTCGCGCCCTTACTTGGATCGCTGGTACCATGTGGCCGTCGTGCGGCAGGGCGAGAATTTTACCGGGTACGTGGACGGGCGCGAAGTGTTCGACGTTCCCAGTCCTCAAACCGTGGGCAACGCTGCCAACACCGATGGCATTTCCATCGGCGGCTGGGCGGGTGGCCGATTCTTCTACGGCGAGGTTCAGGAAGTCTCCATTCGCCAGGAGTTCCTGGACCGGAATTTCATCAACGAATTCATGTTCTCGGACCAGCCCACCAATGACACGAATCTCAAGGGCTATTTCAAGCTGGGTTACTCGACCAATCTGGCGGACCGCCTGCGCAATTTCGCCCCTGCGCCGCTGCCGGCCGGCACGGAAACCGCCACGGCGACGGGCACGGTGGAGTTTGAAGAAGCCAGCCAATCCGGCGAGCAATCCAAGTTCGACTCGCTACGCAATGGCGGACGCGACGCCCTTACGCCCTTGTCCGGCGCATTTTCGTGGCGGCAGACGGCCCTCGCCCGCCCCACTCCGGGCATCGCGTTCGATTTCCAAGTCGGCTACAGCAGCGCCAACGCCTTTGGCGGTTTCAAGCTCGGCAATGCCGACCCTTACGCTGCCGGTGCGCTCGGTCCGGGTTGGCGGCATACGTTCGAGTCGCGCGTCATTCCCAGCCAGGATTTTCTCCCCGTCGGCAGCATTGAAACCATTGGCTTGATGAATTGGGACGGGACGATTGAGACATGGGACGCTGAACTGGCCGATGGAGTACCCACCGGAACATATCGGACGCGACATCAGGAATATCGGGGCGAACTTTATTTCACCAACAACTTTTGCGAGTGGCAGACTCCTGAACGACTTGTTTACCGCTATCGCCATCCATTCTTTGGCAGTCAAACCCAACGCGGCCTGCTGGTGGACATCCGCGACTTCAACGGCAACACTGTTCAACTTCTGCGCAACAGCAGCGGCGTCATCACGCAGCTCGTGGACTCGGTCGGTGGCAGTTGCCAGTTCAACTACCAGGCCGGCCTGCTGACCAACGTTTCCTTCAACCAATGGCAGGTGAACTTTGCCTACGACGCCACGAACCGCCTCATTTCCAAAACCCTCACGAACATCTCCGGCCTCTACACCGCCGTCAACACCGCCTGGCAGTTTCAATACGGCACCAACGGCCTGCTCGCCCGCATCATGGACCCGCGCGGAAACACCAACGTGTTCGTGCAATATGACCAATTCGGCCGCCAGACCAACCAAGTGGACGCTCTCAATCGCGCCACCGCCACCCGCTACGGTGTGCCGGGCAAACGCCAGATCACGCGCATTGACCCCGGCACAAATTCCTGGATCGAAACCTACGACCGCAAAGGCCGCATCCTCGCCCAGCAAGACCCGCTCGCCAACGTCACCAGGCACGCCTACGATACGAACGGCAACCGAGTTTCCATCACCGAACCGCTTGGCTGGACCACCACATTCGGCTACGACGACCGCGCCAACGTCGTCGCCCGCACCAACGCACTGGGCGAGATCACCCGCTGGTCCATTCATCCGTTCTTCAACAAAGCCACACAGGAAATCAATCCACTCAATTGGACCAACGTTTACGCTTACGACGCCGCGGGCAATCTCACGAATCATTCCGACGCCCTCGGTTCGCTGGTGCGATACACCTACAGCACCAACGGCCTTGTGCTCACGTCCACCGATGCCAACGGCAACGGGTCGCACTTCGCCTACGACACGAATGGCTTCCTCATCGCCCGCACCGATCCGGCCGCCAGCACCTGGCACTACACCGTCAACGACGTGGGCTGGAAACTCACCGAGATCAATCCGCTCAATGACACGACCTATTTCACCTACGACCTCAACGGCAATCCCGTGCAAGTGACCGATCCGTTGAATCGCGCGTTCACGCGGCACTGGGACGCCAACGGCAATCTCCTCGCCCAATCCGATGGCAAAGGCCAGTTCACCCGGCACGCTTACGACGTCGCGAATCAACGCATCGCCACCACCAATCGGGCCGGCCACCTCTGGCAATACACCTTCAACTCGCGCGGCAAACTGGAGCGGGCCACCGATCCGCTCGGCCACAGCACCACGAACTTCTACGACGCCGCCAATCGCCTGACTCGCATCGCCGCGCCGCAGAGCCACAGCATCACCAATCAATACGATGCCAACGGCAACCTGGTCGCGCTGTTCGATCCATTGGGCCAGCGCTGGAGCAAGACCTACGACCGCCTGAACCGCGCGACCGCCGAAACCGATCCGCTCGGCAACACACGCCAGACCACCTTCGACGCCGCAGGCCGCATTTCGGAAATCATCACTCCCAACGGCTTCCCTTCGCTCCACTTCTACGACGGACGCGGGCGCTTGACCCGCTGGCGCGACGCCGAAGACTTTGATTGGGTTTACGATTACGACGGCAACAGCAACATCACCAACATCACCGACGCGCTGGGCGGCCATTACGTGATGGCTTACGGCCCGCGCAACGAACGGTTGCTGGAGCGCAATCAGGACAACTTCGAGTGGCAATATACTTACGACCAGCTTCTCCGTCTCAAAACCCAGCGCGATCCCAACCAAACGCTCCGCACGCGAAATTACGATACCGCCGGGCGCGTCCGCCTGTTCACGTTGAGCACGGGACGCGAAGACACCTACGACTACGACGACAACGACAACCCCCGCGTCATCGTCCGCCGCGTGAACGGCGTGGCCGTGGCCAACACCAGCCTTACCTACGACGCGCTGGATCGCGTGACGCGCGTCGTTGACCCGCACGGTCAGCCGGTGGAATACGGATTCGACGCCTTGGGCCATGTCACCAGCCTCACCTATCCCGGCAACCGCATCCTCACCAACCGCTACGACGCGCTGGGCCGCTTGACCAATCAAGTGGACTGGGCCGCGCGCCAGACCAGTTACGCCTACGACCTGGCCGGACGCCTCATCCGCCGCGCGTATCCCAATGGCGCGGTTCAAACCAACACCTTCGACACCGCCGGCCGCATCACTGGCCTGTCGCATCAAGTATCCAGTAATCCAGTATCTAGCAATCAGGTCAGCATTGCCTTGACCTACGCCTACGACCAGAACGGCAACAAAATCGGCGGCGGCGAAAAAGGCACGCTGGAATGGCCGTTGCCTTCGCTGACCGACGAATGCGCCGACTACACCGCGGCGGGAAAGCTGATCACGCGTTCGATCAGCAACACGCCCACGAACGCCATTCCCTCTCCCGGGGGAGAGGGCCAGGGTGAGGGCGGGCAATTCTCATACTTCTACGACCCCTCCGGCAAACTGACCAACGCCACTGGCGGCGGCCAGACCTGGCAACTCACCTACGACGAAGACAACCGCACCACCTCCATCCATTGGGATACCGGCCTCACCGCCAAGTTCATCACCAACCGCTACGACGCCCTGGGCCGCCGCATCGCGAAGCGTGTGGACGGTGTGGAAACCCGCTACGTCCTCGACTTGTCCGGCAACATGGAACGTATCCTGTGCGACACCACCGCGAGCGGCCAGATCACCGCCTGGTATGTCCACGGCCCGGACCTGACCTATCGCGTGGACGCCACCAACGGCCTGCTTTGTTATCACGCCGACGCCCAGGCCAACGTCATCGCCCTCACTGACGCCCAAACGAACCTCGTCGCCCAATACGCCTACACCCCCTACGGCCGCAGCCTCGGCTCGTCGGCGATTTCAAATCTCCAATCGCAGATTTCAAATCCGTATCAGTTCGTCGGCGCACAGGGCGTGATGGAGGAATCCGACATCCCCGGCCTCTACTTCATGCGCGCCCGCTACTACTCCGCCGACGCGGGGGTGTTCCTCTCCACTGATCCCGTGAAGAAAATCGGCCCGGGCTGGAAACCGGTGGCGTATGGGTATGCGGATGGGAATCCGCTCACCTACAACGACCCGGATGGGAAAATAGCAACCCATGTGGCGGCCTTTCTTGGGGGGATGGGCAAGGGAATCATACACGGAGTCTTGGGGGAGGTCGGAAAGGAAGTCTCGGTCGGTTTTCTTTTGAGCATGGGCATCTCAGCAGAACATTCTCGCACTGCCACCGATTTGATCTTCGCAGTCAAAGATGTCGCGGACACGATTCTCGGCGCACAGGCGGCGCTTGACCCGACCGGCCATGGAGCAGCGGCTTTCGCGGGAGACCAGGTCGGCCAACTGCTGGGCGGAATGTTTGGCAACCAACTGATCAACCGAGCAAACGCTCCTGCTGGTACCGCGAAGCCTTCGCCAAATCCAATCACTGTCGCCAGTTCCGGCCCAACGCCGCAAAATTATTTTCAAGGCATCCAACAAAGCGCCCCCGTGCAGCAAGCCCAAGCCGCCTTTACCGCAGGAATGTCCACGATCAATTCCCCGTCACCTTCCAGCGCACCGACTACAGGCGGCGGCGGCGGTTCAATGTCCAGCCGCACTCCGACTGCCGGCACTTATGGCCAAAACGTAACCGCCAGCACTTCCACGCCGGTCGCCAATGCCACGACCACCACCGGTACAACGTCTCAGAACAATGGAGGCGGCGTTTCATCCAGCAGTGGCAGCAGTGCCTTCACCACAGTGGTTAACACGGTGTCCAATGCAGTGAACACAGCGACCAATGCCATCTCGAGCACTGTGCGTTCTGTGGCTCAAACCATCAGCAGTTGGGCCACTTCCGCCTGGAGCTTCATCAGCGGAGGCGGCCGATGAAACCCGCCCCCCTACTCCATCGCCGCCGCGCCCGGATTCCGGCGCTCGCACCACTACGGCGTGACGAGCCGCACGGAGGGAAAGAAAGTCCGCACCCGGCGGGGATCACGGGTGAGCAACGGCAGATGCGCTACGTAAGCGTGTGCGCCGATGAAGAAATCCGGCAAGGGCCGCGCCTTCTTGCCGCCTTTACGCCGGTATTTCTCGAACGCCTTCCCGGCTTGATATGCCGCGTTGAGCGGCAACGGCAAATACGTGAAGGCCGAGAGGCGGTGCTCCAGTTCCTTCTGCGTGTCGAACTTCACCGCGAGTTCGGCGAAGACAAGGGGATCATAGCAAACCGGCCCTTCATCCGCCCAACGCGCGATTTGTTCACTCGACCACGCGAACCAGTCCCGGTCTCTGGTGAGAATGTCCGCAATGACGCTGGTGTCCACCAGGATCATGCGGTTCCCCGGGTCAAACGCAGCCAGCTTTCAGTGTCGCCTTTGACCTTTCCGCCGCGCAGCAGCGCCGCCAACACCCGTTTGCCGCGCGTGAGTTTGCCTGCCTTGCTCGATTTGGCCGCCAACTGGTTGATTCGGCGGCACAATGCCCGCAGTTCCGCCGGGGGCAGACTCTGGACCGTTTCCAAAATGGCTTCGGCCTTCTTACTCATGCCTTGAACACTAAACGCCACGCAGGAAAATGACAAGCGCCTCAAACCCCAAACGAAGCCTCGTCCAGCTTCTGACGAGGCTCGCGAGCAGATGGAAACGTGTTCTTCCCCTTCGTAGCAGCCGACGTGAGGAGGCTCACTTCCAAACCCGAAACCAAAATCTGGAATCCGCAATCCAAAATCGCCAGACCCATTCCATGTCGCCGGCGCGCAGTCAGCCAGGTTTCCCCTTAGTCTCAGCTAACGACACCAGCGGGCATATCCTCCAACCGAGTCAGATAATCGTCCACGTCCTGCTGAAGCTTGCGGATTTCGTCCATCGGACCTTCGGCGAAAAGCGCGAAGTTGCGTGGGTTACTGGGGAGAATGTCGGTACGCAGCGATTGAACGGCGCGGCAAAGGTTCTCGATCGGTTCGAGGGCTTGGTGCAACTGCGCTTCGGTTTGAATCATGATAGCGGCCGACCTGATGAAACTCACTTCGGCTTTCCCACTTTTGGTGGCAGACCTTGCAGTTTGATCACTCCAGCGAGTGCGTCGAACTCCGGGTCTTTGTGGACCAGCGTGGCGTTGAGCCGTTGCGCCGTCGCTGCCACGAACGCATCCGCAAAGGAAACCTTGTGCGCCGCCTTCAACTTTGCCGCCTCGCTGCACAGCGTTTCGTCTGAGTGCAGCCATTGGATGAGCAACGCCTTGATGTCAGCCAGCCGCTGCCGGGCGACTTCCTCGCCTTTCGCCTGGCGCGTGATGTATTCGACTTCGGTGAGGCTCACGAAAGAGGCGCGCAAATCAATCTTGCCTGCCAGCGCGTCGGTGATGAATTTTTGCACCGTGTCCGCGCCGGGTTCTTCGCCGGTCAGCGTCAGGAACGCCGACGTGTCGAACACGACGATCTCAGCCACGGGCGCGCTCCCCGGCCCGATCCGCCAGCAGTTTGGCCAGCAGACCCTTGCCCTTGTCAGCGCCGCGCAGCCGTTTCAACGCCTCGCGCTGCCGCGCCTCGGTGCGCGAGATTACTTGGTTACGCACCAGTACCTGCTCGTCGGGCGCGAGTTTCTCGAACTCGTTCAAAAGCTTTGTGGCGATTGCAGTCATGGCTGGAAATTAACGCGCGGACGGTTGCAGAGCAAGACCGGCCCGCTCCTTGGCTCGTTCTTCCAGCAGCCGATTCAACAAACCTCGTCCCGCGTGTCGGGACTGCATCTCCCGCAACTTCACCTTCTGTTCCTCCCGCTGACGCTGGCGCTCCTGCAGTTGCAGAATTCCGTCGCGCACCTGCTCCCGGTCCTCCGGCGGCAACGCCTTGATCTCTTCCAAAATCGCCTGGGCCTTCGTGCTCATGCCTTGAACCATACCCGCGCAGCATGAGAACGACAAGTGCCAGCACGGCCGAACGCCGTCCGCTCCCCGTCCCGGAGCGCCGACTTGTAGTCGGCTTTGCGCACGCGGACAGCGGTGAGAGGGCCGCAACCGCAAATGGTGAGTGTGACTGGCTGGCCTTGGCCCTGGATTGGTGCAACGCCCGCCCTCACCCACAGAGGTTCGAGTTTTCCCCTCAACCCTCACCCGGCCTGCGGCCACCCTCTCCCGCGCCTGCGGGCGAGGGAACTGACCTTCTCCCCCAGGAGAAGGAGAATCTGAACCTGAAGGTAGGGCGCGTCACTCCGTGCGCGCCGGGGCTGGCAGAATCCAAAAACGGCGCGCACGGAGTGACGCGCCCTACCGTGCTTGGGTTCAGGGGTTCAATGCGTGAATTGTTTCGGGAAATTCTCTCCTCGGAGGAGAAGGAGAACCATCCGCCGCGTTTGGGCGAAACGGACGCGCCAGATTCCCGCCCCGCTTTTTTTGCAGAGAACCAACAGGCGGAGCCAACGCGTATGACCGCTGAATTTCACAAGCCGCTCCCACTGCTGTTCCCTCTCCCCGGGGGAGAGGGTCAGGGTGAGGGCGAGCGTGAACACCATCCCCGCATGAAAGCAAACGGCAACGTCACTGCCAGTACCGGGCAACCGCTTTCCCCGGAGCGCCGACTTGTAGTCGGCTTTGCGCACACGGACAGCGGTGAGAGGGCCGCAACCGCAAATGGCGAGCGCGATTGGCTGGCCTTAAATTTGTGCAACGCCCGCCCTCACCCCGACCCTCTCCCCCAGGAGAGTGAGAATTATTCGCCGCGCCTGGGCGTTGCAGATGCGCCGGATTCCCGCCTCGCCTTTTTCGCGAAGAACCAAAAGGCAGAGACAATGCGTGTGACTGGCGGATTTCACAAGCCGCCCCCAGTGCTGTTCCCTCTCCCCGGGGGAGAGGGTCAGGGTGAGGGCGAGCGTGAACACCATCCCCGCATGAAAGCAAACGGCAACGTCCCTGTCCGTACCCGGCAACCGCTTTCCCCGGAGCGCCGACTGGCAGTCGGCTTTGGACTGCCGCAGCACAATGGTCTCCATGCTCCCGCCCAACCCGACTCCGCCCGCTGCCTCCACCCGCAAAGCCGGTCACAGACCGGCGCTCCGGCCGGATGGCGCGCGTTGCACCTGCTGGCTCAAATGTTCGCGGCGTTGCTTCTTGTAACGACAGCTTCCGGGCAGAACATTGTTCCGCCGCCGGGCTGTCTTGGCTGGTGGCCCGGCGACGGAAACGCAAACGACATCCAAGGCACCAACAATGGCGCTTTGCATAACGGGGCGACCTTCTCCGAGGCTGGGAAATGGAGGCAGGCGTTTGAATTCGATGGCTTGGATGATTTCGTTGAGATTCCTGGTTCGCAAAATCTCCCGATTACGAACGCCATCACCGTTGAGGTATGGATTCTCCCGACTCTGACAAATGGCGGCAGAACAATCGCCAGCAAATTGAAAAACGAAACCGGGTGGTTTTTCGGCGTGACAGACGGCCAATTGAGAGTCGCCATCAATGGTGGTGGTTACGGTGGCGGGCCGAGCGGAGCAGCTTTCTTCGCCTATACGACGAACGCAATCATATCCGCGAGTGCGTGGACGCATGTAGCATTCTCGTTTGATGCAGGAACGCAGACCACGAGGTTCTTCGTAAACGGGGTTGAAATGGGTCTTGCCTACTACCCCGCGTTCGCGGTCGTGCCAGGTTTTCCACTCGATCAGTTGCCAATCATTCTCGGGTCGTCTTACCGAGCTTTTGCTCCGAACGCGGAATATTTTGCAGGACTCATTGACGAAGTCCGCATCTACAACCGCGCGCTGTCCCCGCTGGAGATTAAGTATCTCGCTTCGCCTCTGCTCATCACAAACCATCCCCAACACGCGTTCAGTTTGCCTGGCGGCTCGGCCACGTTCTCCGTAGGCGCAGACGGGCAGTTGCCGATTTACTACCAATGGTGGTTTAACGCCACCAACCTGCTGTCCGGCCAGACCAACGCCACCCTCACCATCTCCAACGTCCAGCCCGCGAACGTCGGGATTTACTCTGTGATCGTGTCCAACGAGAGCGGCTCCCTCACGAGTTCTAACGCCTTCCTCACGATTGTCAGCCCGGGCGTTGACGACGATGGCGACGGGCTGTCGAACGAATTGGAAATTCAGTGGGGCACAGACCCTCTGAATCCCGACACCGACGGCGACGGCCTGTCCGATTACGACGAGTTGTTCGTTCACGGCACGAATCCGTTGCTCGCGGACACGGATGGCGACGGCCTCCCGGACGGCTGGGAAATTCAGCACGGCCTCAACCCGCGCTTCAACGATGCGGCGGACGATCTGGACGGCGACGGGCTTTCCAATCTGGCGGAATACGAGTGGAATCTTGCCCACGGCGGCGCGCTCGATCCGCGCAACCGGTTTTCCACCAGCGCCACGCGCAGCGATTTCGCGGTCGTCACCGGCGCGGGCACGAACCGGTTTTACTACGACCGCACCGACCGGCTCGTGGGCGCGGAATATGATCGCGGCCTCTCGCTCGCCTACGTCTATGACGGCAACGGCAACCTCACCCGCCAGATCGCCCTGCGGCACGACGCCAACGCGAACGGCCTGCCCGACCTCTGGGAATTCCTCCACGGCCTCACCAACAACGCCAGCGCCCACACCGACACCGACGGCGATGGCTGGACCGACTGGCAGGAATGGAAAGCCGGCACCAACCCGCGCGACGCGAATGGCGCGCCAAATCTGCTTGGCAATCCCGGAACGCAAATCGCAACCCTCCAACACGCCTTTACTCCATCCAACTTCGTGGTGGGCGTGGGCCAATTGGACGGCGTGGGCGCGGAGGAAATCGTCTTGGGCGCGGACGGCGATCCGGGCACGAACATCAACTGGCTGCTCGTGCTCACGCGAACCTCCTCCGGCTGGACCACCCAGCGCGTGGACGTGGGCGCGTTCGGCATCACGTCCATCGCCGTGGGCCAGGTGACGAACCGACCCAGCCCGGGCATTTACGTGGGCCTGCGCGGCACAACGAACGGCAGCGGGCGCGTGATGGAATTCCTGAACACCGGCGGCGTGTGGCAATCCAACCTCGTCGCCCTCGCAACGAATGAAGCGGCCTTTGTGCTGGGCGTGCGCGGGCAGGATCTGCTGGTAAGTGTGGGGATGACAAACGCGCCGAGTGGCTCGCTATCGGCAGCGTCTTTCTCGGACAATTGGAAGTTGGCATTTCTTGATGGGCATGCCTCGCACCGAGGGTTGGGAACTCTGGAGAATTCTTTGCCTCATGGCCGGAGCTTACGTCTGCTGGATGATGGCGGAATCCAAATTGGCGCGGGCAGCACTGTGGGCTTCGGCGTGAATGACGGCTTGATTGCGCATTTTGCGCTTAACGGGGACGCAAATGATTCCAGCGGCAACGGTAAGCACGGCACACTTCATCAAGCTGACCCGACTTTGAATAGGTTCGGTGCGCCGAACAGTGCGCTCCGATTCAATGGCAGCAATAGTCACGTTCGCGTGCCTGTCCAATTGGTCGTCGCCAATCCATTCACATGGTCCGCATGGTTTCGGCCTGATTTCTCGTCAACGAGTTACGCGGCGTCAATCATGAACCAGAGCGGTGATCCTGGAGCCCAAGGAATCTCGCCGGCTGTGTTCATCAATTGGTCATCCGGCCCTGGAAGGATCAATTTTTACAGCTGGGACGGGCAAGCACGTCACCTCTTCTCGCAACAACGAGATCAATGGAACACGAACCAGTGGTATAACGTAGTCGTTGCCTGTGATGCAGCCGGCAACAAGGTCGTGTTCGTCAACGGCGCTTCTGAAAACTCCGCCACAGTTGTCTTGGGACAAACGGCCTCCAATTTTTACATAGGCGGGAGTCCGGCCTACGATGATTGGTATTTCCGAGGAGACATTGACGACGTTCGTGTTTACGGTCGCGCGCTCAGCGCACAGGAGGTCGCAACCCTCTTTGCTTTTCAGGAGAGCATGGCTCTGGAAGAGCCGTCACGGACAAAGGTCAGTAATTGGCGCGGCAGTTCGCTCACGTCAGGCATTCCAAGGAGCACGAATGGCATCTCCATTTACTACACCTTCACCGACGACCAGAACGCCAACGGCGTGATTGATTTCGGCGACGAGTTCGTCACGGCCGAATACCTGGTCAGCGGCACGAACGCCACGTTGCTGACGCTTTCCCGTCAACCTATTGCCGCCCTGAATCCGGCGCAGAGCTACGGCCTGGCGTCCGTGAATCTCCTCGGCGGCAGCAACGAGGTCTTCTTCACCGGCGAGCCGGACGGACAGGTGTTTGCCTGGACCGCAACGGGCGCGACGAATGCGTTGCAGCGCCAGTTGTTCAGCGCACATCACGCGGGCAAGGGCTGGCACGCGCTGGCCGGCGTGAAGACGCTGCATGCCGGCGAGGCCCTGATCGGTCTGCGGGTTGATCCCGTGTCGCTGCAGCGGTGCGACGTGATCCTATGGCCGCCGCAAACGCAGCTTCCGGCGCTGGCGAATCTCCCGAACACGCCGCCCGCCGCCGCCGTGTTGCCGTCCGCTGGCACGTTGGGCGGGCAGGCCACGTTGACCGTGCGCCTGTGGGACGCCGAGGGCAACGCCGCCACGCCGTTCCTGCAATACCAGATTTCCGGCACGACGAACTGGCAGGACGCCACGCTGACGTCGTTGAACGGCGGGCCGTATTCCGTCGCCACGCGCGTCACCGCGTCGCCGGCGGGGCAGAATCACACCGTCGTCTGGAACGCGCTGGCCGATCTGGGGGTTGACACGGTCACGAATGTTCTGTTGCGTGCCCGCGCCCGCGACATGACGTCGCTAGGTGATTGGTCCTTGGGCACGCCGTTCCAGGTGAACACCGTGTTCGCTGGCAACGTGGGCAACGAGCCGGCGTTCGGCCCGGCGCAACGGCTGGCGGACGGACGTTTCCAACTTAACGTCACGGGCGGGCAATTGGGGCAGAGCTACGTCCTCCTGGCCTCGACCAATCTGGTGGACTGGATACCGATTGACGGGTACGTGTTCACGAACCCGCCGGTCACGATCATTGACCCGGACGCGGCCAGTTTCCGCTGGCGCTTCTACCGCATCGGCCCATCCATTTCACTTCTGGCCGGAACACTGGCGGTCGGGGACGCGTCATGGTCCAGCGGGTCGGGGGTGAACCTGCTGCTCTACGTCACGCCGGGGGTGAATTATCAAATTGAGGCGTCCACGAACCTGGTGCATTGGAGCGTGTTGACGAATTTCACCGGCACGTTGTCGCCGTTCCCGTTTCACGATCCGGCGGCGACGAATTTTGACCGGCGTTTCTATCGCGCAGTCCGACCGTAGCTGGCTGTACCTCGGAAAGCACACCAGCCGGGCTTGCAGGGAAAGTCCTCGCACAAAAAAAACCTCCTTCATTAGAAGGAGGCAGTGGGATATCAATAATCTTCAGGAAGCAAGATGCAGGTGGAACTCCGGTCTGCTTCGGTGATGATCCAGAACTTCGTGCCGTTGGCGACGTGGTAGGCCGAGAGCAATTGTTACGGATTTTTCTATGATCGTACTTCGTCCCGAACTGTGGTCGTAGGGCTCTGAGGGTTTGCCCCGGACTCTGATGGTATTCTGCACTCAAATTACCGCGCTCTGGTCGTAGCATTATGATGCGGTTGGACCGATTTTGATTTGGGATCAGCTTCCGGAGCATTTTCCCACACTGGCATCGTACAGTGCCGATTCTCCCCGATTCGGGGTTGCTTCCCAAATTGGCGTCGTAGCCTGGTGATACCGACGGTGGCTTTATGATTGGGTAATGTGCCGCATGGCGTCGTGGTGGAACTCGATTCAAAGAGGTTTAAGAAGAGAAAAGGAGACGGCACCGGACGGCATTTCACCCGCAGTGCGATCGTAAACACACCGGGAATTACGGCGGCAATTCGGGGGAAAGACGGCACTTCTTACGACGGCACCGCGGCACTTAACACGTGGTCCGCACGGGGCGTTTTGGCCTGCTCAAAATCACATTACTTGGTGGGTTTCACCGCCACGAACCACGCGGTTTTGTCCGGGGCGTTGCCACTCAGGAGCAGAATCTCCCCTTGGGGCAACGGTTGCTTGCGCCCAAATACCGCCTTGCCGGTCTTGTCGAAAAGGGTGACT
>JAANMT010001073.1_pt1 | contig 28132 bp, 25 predicted proteins | sample 7279711 | NCBI WGS metagenome assembly JAANMT01 (sample SAMN14094538, study PRJNA606508) | bioreactor metagenome | isolation source: A lab-scale SPAN reactor treating ammonium-rich wastewater day 1 | place: Ireland: Galway | collected 2017-01-16 | reverse complement strand
TCATTGCGAACTCGTGATCGCCGAGACGCTCATCCCGATGACCAAGCGCTACGGCGACCAATTGCAGATCCTGGGCGTGGACGTCAGCCAGCCGCAAGGATGTATTTTCCAAATTGTAATATAAAAATCAAATTTAGAGAAATTAGTTCTTAAAATAAAAACACACCAAAAAGGTGTGTTCAAAATATTGTTTTCTATTATTTCTTTTGAAATTAATGAATATGTTTTTCTGCATGATAAGAACTTCTTACGAGCGGTGAACTTTCTACATGGCGGAATCCTAAGCTTCGGGCGAAATCACCAAACTCATTGAACTCCTCTGGCGTGATAAATTTCTTTACCGGCAAATGTTTCTTTGTAGGCTGGAGGTATTGTCCGATCGTAATGACGTCAACATTCGCATTTCTGATGTCTTCAATTGTTTGGAAAACTTCATCTCTTTCTTCGCCTAAACCAAGCATCAATCCGGTTTTCGTCCGGTTCTGTCCGGCTTCTTTCATATAGCGTAAAACCTCAAGACTTCTTTCATATTTCGCCTGAATACGCACTTCGCGGGTAAGTCTTTTCACGGTTTCCATATTATGCGAAATCACTTCGGGAGCTACCTCAATTAAGCGGTCGATATGTTTGGTAATTCCCTGAAAATCCGGGATCAAAGTTTCCATTGTGGTTCCGGGTGAAATTCTGCGCACGGCATTTACCGTTTCAGCCCAAAGAATTGAACCCATATCCTTCAAATCATCACGGTCTACGGATGTAAGGACAGCGTGCTTAATCTTCATTAATTTGATGGAGCGGGCCACTTTTTCGGGTTCGTCCCAGTTTACATCCAGAGGTTTACCTGTTTTCACGCCGCAAAATCCGCAGCTTCGGGTACAGATATTCCCAAGAATCATAAAAGTTGCTGTTCCTTCGCCCCAACATTCTCCCATATTCGGGCAGCTGCCGCTCTGGCAGATGGTATTGAGCTTATATTTATCGACCAAAGTGCGGAGTTCACGGTAATTTTTTCCGGTCGGAAGTTTTACACGGATCCATTTTGGTTTCTGTACTGTGGTATCTATTATGGCTTCGTTCATTTTAAAAATAAAGTGCAAATTTACGAATTAAGAAATTGCTTTTCTCAATCTTCGAATTCTTTGTTTTTCAATAATTCGGCGAGAACTTTCTTGGCGCGCATAATCCGAACTTTAGTGTTGGCAACAGTTAAATTAAGTTCTTCAGCGATTTCTTTAATACTTTTTTCCTCAAAAAACCTTAAACGGATAATGTCCTGATAATTGGAATCGAGACTCTCGATAATGGTGATAATCTGCTTTTGCTCTTCTTCGGAAATTAAAAGTTCTTCGGGAGAACGCGCGAACTGGTTTTTAAAGCCTTCGAAACTGTCTGTAGAATCTTCGTTTTCGCGGTTTTTCTTTCGCCAGTAATCAATCACCGTATTTTGTGCAATGGTAAGAATCCAGGTTTTGAACTGAAAATTGGGATCGTAGAGGTCGAGTTTCGCAAGTACTTTAGAAAAGACTGAGACAGTAATCTCATCGGCAACATTTTCGTCCTGAACTTTTTTCATAATAAAACTAAAAACATCAACCCAATAAGAATTGATGAGTTTGGTCTGCGATTTCTGATTTTTTTTCTTGGCCAGGGAAATTAGCATCAAGAGTTCAGTTTTCTCCATATCGAAACAAAGATAATGAATTTATTTCCCGGAATATTAGCCTTTTAAATCATCCAATATTAAATCGATATTTCTAGGTGATTCACTTTAAAATCCTTACTTTGCAACACTCAAAAATATACGATATGAAAGCTAAGAAGAAATATAAAAAACAGATCCTTAAGTCTTTAAAAGAAATGGCTACAACAGAATATGCGCTGCTGGAAACTATGACTAACCTTATGTTGCTAAAGGAGATGAAGGAGCACAATATTTCGTTCAAAGAAGGTGATACTTTTTCTTTTGAGGACAACATTTTCGATTACAGCGAGGATAAAAACATCCGCAGACTCGCCAAACTCAGAAAGAAAATGCTTAAAACGATTAATAAGCTTGTAGAAAAAGGAAATTTCACGGATAAGGAAATCGAGTTTTTAGCGTAAACCGTCAGCGTTTTACCGAAATTATTTTTTCCGCCTCTGGTGAAGCTTTTCCATCTACAGAAAAAACGATAAGATAGCAGGAATCCTCTCTTTCAAAAGTCCCATCGAGCTGCTGCACCATCGCATCGATAATGAAATGTCCCATGGAGTTGGTGCCATCATTGATTCCGAAAAAGACTCCGTTATCACAATACTTCATATGAGCCACACCGCTATTTTCTTTTACACTAAGCGAAATTTTCAGTGGCTGACCCTGTGGTGGCGCGGCATGTTTCAGAGAATTAGTCACGAGTTCATTTAGCAATAATCCATAAGAAAGCCCTTTATCGACAGGGAGCAGCATTTCCTGTAAATCGTTTTGAACCTGCAGTTCTTTGGGGAAACCCGCTATGTGAGACTCGAAAATTTTCTCGGAGTATTCTTTGATTTCCACCGTGGACTTCTCGAAACTGTTCATGTTATAGGAAAACAGGTTATGCCCAAGTGCAATCGTGTTGATCCGAAGATAGAGTTGCTCGATCTTGTGTTTATAAAGCACATTCTGCGTTTCATCTTTCTGAAAACCGATCAGACTTAAAATAACCGCAAGATTGTTTTTCACCCTGTGGTTCAGTTCGCGCACCAGAAATTCCTTTTCCTGTACGTTTCTCTTCAATACTGCATTTTTAGCAAAAATACTTTGTTTCTGAAACTCGATTTTTTTCTTGGTTTTCGAAAGCAGCCGCAGGGAATATAGCAGAAGAAGAATGAAAATCACCAGCAGAGAGATGAGCAGTGTTAGCAAACTGTTCCATTTTTTGGTACTTACCATGTCATTTTCCAGCTCGGCCTGACGGATTTTGTTTTTTTGTGAATTGTAAAGCAGATCCAATTCCTGCACTTTCAGATCGCGCTGCTCCACATTGGTCTTCTCGTTCCATTCAGTCGCGATTTTATAATGATTGAATGCCTCCAAATAGTTTTTCTGATGTTCCAATATCTTGCTTTTGGTATTGTGAACCTGACCTACGATATAAAAAATTTCAACCTTTGGCACCAGTGCAATAGCTGAATCTGAGTATCTGTTGGCTGATTTGTAATCATCCTGCCCGATGTAAAATTCGCTGATGTTGTTATACATTGCGGCCATGCCGCTGTAGTTCTCATAATTTTTATAAAGCCGAAGTGCTTTCTGGAAATATTGAAGCGCCGCACCAGGTTTTTCAAAAGAACTGTATCCTAAAGCGATATTCAGCATGGCGCCGTTTTTATTATCGTTTACTTCTTCCGCATACTTTTCCGCCTCTACCGCAATCTGGAATGCCTTTTTATGATCACCGAAAACCCGGTAATACGAGGCCTGCCTTAGAAGAAAATAGGTATAATATGCAGGTTTCAGGTCGGGATTGTTACTCAGTAGCGATTCAGCCTTATTAATTTCTTCTTTACAGCTTCGGTCGTTCATTGCCGTTTCGAAAATCAATGCACGCTGCAGGTGAGTTCTCAGTTTTAATTCAACGGGAAGATTCGGTTTTGAAAGGATATCCTGAGAGAGCGAAAAAGCTTCATCTACCAAAGCCAGTTCGTTTAGAATTTCCATTTTAATAACGTCGAGCTCTGTTTTTTGATCCCCCCGGAAATTAGAATAATTCGAATTTATCAGGGCTAAAGCTTCGCGGTTCTGTGAATGAATTATTTTTTGTTCTACCTTGTCTTTCAATTCTTTAAAACCGTTCTGCCCAAAAGCAGCCGAATAAAAAATCAGGATAAATAAAACAGTGTAAATTTTCATCATCACACAAATCTAATCATTCTGTTGTAAAATTTCATTAACTTTAAAAATATTTTTTAAAGCAATATTTATGAAATTCGGACAAGTTGAGGATCCTTCAAATATCGATTTTACCCTCCCAAAAGATCACCAGAAAACTTCAGAAATCCTGAAAAAATCTAAATCTAGAAACCTGGAAATCTCCATTGGATGTGCAAAATGGAACAAAACCGACCTTAAAGGATTTTATCCGAAAGGTACCAAAGACGAACTTACCTATTACGGAACCCAGTTTAATTCCATCGAACTTAATGCAACATTTTACGGAATGCCGAGTCCCGAGCAGGTGCAGACCTGGAAAGAAAAAACACCGGCAGATTTTAAATTTTTTCCGAAAATCACCAATACCGTTTCCCACTTCCGGAGACTTTTGAATATTACTGATGTCGTGACCCAGTTTGCAACTGCAGTTTTAAATTTCGATGAAAAATTGGGGATGGTTTTTCTGCAGCTTCACGACAATTTCAAGACGAAAGACTACGAAAGACTAGAAAAATTTGTTCAGGAATGGCCGAAAGAAGTTCCGCTTGCCATAGAACTCCGCAATAACGAATGGTTTACTGATCAAGAGATTTTTAATAAAATATGTGATCTTTTTGAAAAACATAAAATCACAAACATTATTGTAGATACTGCCGGACGACGGGATATGCTGCACATGAGGCTTACCACGCCTGTCGCATTTATCCGTTATGTCGGTGCAAACGCAGAGAGCGATTACACAAGACTCGACGACTGGATTGAAAGAATAAAAACATGGAAGGAAGAAGGTTTGGAAAAACTTTATTTCTTTGTTCACCAGAACATTGAAAAAGCCTCGCCGCTGCTTTCAGCCTATTTTATTGAGAATTTAAATAAAGAATTCGGAACATCAATTCATATCCCGGAAATGGCTGATGTGAAGACGAAATTTTAAGAAATAGATCCACAAAAAAAACCACAGAAAATTCTGTGGTTTTTGTTTTATCAGTAAGGCTTATGCTTCACAACTCGAGCATGTCACAAAGTTCACCATCATTTCCTTGGAAACTGAGGAACTTCTCTGATAATACAAAGTTTTTACGCCTTTTTTCCATGCTTCGATGTACAGGTAATTTACATCTTTTACCGGCATTGTTGACGGAATCTGTAAATTCAGAGACTGCGCCTGATCGATATATTGCTGTCTCTGCGCTGCCTGAGAAATAATTTCCATTGGAGAAATCTCTCTGAACGTTTTGAAAACTGCTTTCTCTTCTTCTGTAAGTTCGTTCAAATGCTGAACAGAACCGTGATTCAGCATAATGGTTCTCCAGGTTTCTTCGTTATCGAGACCTTTTTCCTGAAGTAATTTCGCCAGATATTTATTCTTGCGCATAAAATTTCCTTTCGCCAAACCTGCTTTATAGTAATTAGAAGCAAAAGGCTCAATTCCCGGAGAGGTTTGACCTAAAATCGCTGAACTAGAAGTTGTAGGAGCAATCGCCATTGTGGTGGTATTTCGCAATCCGTAACCTTTCAGAATTTCAGGTTCTCCATAAATATTAGCTAATTCCTGCGACGCCTGAATGGACTGTTCTTTGATCTGTCTGAACGCTCTCGCATTGAATTGCGTCGCCTCGAAACTTTCAAACGGAATCATGTTTTTCTGAAGGTAAGAATGATAACCCAAAACGCCCAAACCAAGTGCTCTGTGACGCAATGCGAAATTTCTGGCACCGGTTAAATAATAGTTTCCTTCAGTTTTTTCAATAAATTCAGATAAAACGGCGTCAAGGAAGTAAATCGCCAGTTTCACTGCGTTGGTATCTTTCCATTCGTCGTACAGTTCAAGGTTCATGGAAGAAAGACAGCAGATGAAAGATTCCTCAGCACTGGACGGAAGCATGATTTCGGAGCAAAGATTACTTGCGTTGATCGTCATTCCTAAATCTTTATAAACCTGAGGCTTGTTTCTGTTCACATTATCGGAAAACAGAATATAAGGCAAACCTTTCTGCTGACGGCTTTCCAAAACTCTGGCCCAGATTCTTCGTTTGTCCATATCACCGTCAATCATGTCCTGCATCCAGTAATCAGGAACGCAGATTCCTGTAAACAGGTTCTGAATCGGGCTTCCAATATCTTTAATCGATAGAAATTCTTCAATATCGCCGTGATCAATATCAAGATACGCCGCGAAAGCTCCCCGTCGAACACCGCCCTGTGAAACCACATCCATCGCGGTATCGTACAATTTCATGAAGGAAACTGCACCCGAAGATTTTCCGTTGTCGGTTACGGCAGTCCCGCGGTTTCTCAGCTCGCCGAAATAACCGGAAGTTCCGCCGCCGATTTTCGTCTGCATAATCACTTCACCCAGTTTGTGGGTAATTCCTTCGATATTATCTGGAACGTGAACGTTGAAACACGAAATCGGCAAACCGCGCTGCGTTCCCATATTCGCCCAAACCGGCGATGAAAAACTGATCCACCCTTTCGTGATCATTTCCTCGAAAGCGGGCTGAAGTTCAGGTTTGTATAATCTTTTGGCTGCGGCCGTTGTAATTCTTTCGATGGCGCCTTTTACGGTTTCTCCTTTCAAAAGGTAACCGCGGTTCAGCATTTGCTCGGACTCTTCGTTGAGCCACCAGATGTTTGTATTTTCTTCCATTTATGTATGCTTTTGGGCAGTCAGCCTTTGCTTTCTGCGTTACTAATTTTTTATTTGGGAGCAGGAAAAGTCTGCTTTCTTTCAATACCCGTCCCGCTTTTCGCTATATCTTTTGCTTCACTTCGCTCCGCAAAAGGATGTCGCTGCAATCGGGGCTAGAAATACTCTCGTTTTTCTTTCGAAAGTTTAAGTTTTGGCTAAAGCCAATAACAATTCCTTTTAATAAACGGGCTAAAGCCCGTTCCTATTGATATTTTTTGCTTTAATTGGCGCTCGCTTCGCTCGCGCTAAAACATGTTTACTTTAAAGATTTGAATTTTTAAACAAGTCCAATAGATAATCTAATTTTGCGTGAAGCTTTTCTACCTCTACTTTTAAATTACTTACATTTTCTTCAAGATTTTCCTTATTGACATCTATCTTGGAAGGCATATCATTATAGATATTTTCTACCTTTTCATAAATGCTATCGAAATATTCATCTTGCTTGTTGAGTTTCTCTAGTATTTCATTCATAAATTAAAACAAATCGTTCTCCGTAATACTCTTGTCGTGCTTGGTATAATCAACCGGTCTTTTCGCGAAGAAATCATCCATTGAATTGGCGAAAACTTCCTCTTCAAACCAGATCATCGGTCTGTACTGTTCAGGTGATATGTTGTAGCGGGTTTTCATGCCGATTTTCTTCAGACTGTCGTCAACACGGAACTTCATGAAGTTCAGCAAGTCTTCTTTTGTGAAATTATCAATTTCGCCGAGTTCGAAAATCCAGTCCAGGATTTCTTCTTCAACCGTAATCGAATGATCAACCAGCGTGTAAATATCTTCAATATCAGAATCTGTTAAAAGTTCCGGCTGTTCTTCACGGATTTTGTTGATCAGGTAAATCCCCGCATTGGCGTGAATCTGCTCATCTACGGAAGTCCAGGCGATAATGTTGCTCACATTTTTCATGTAACCTTTGAATCTTGTGAATGATAAAATAATCGCAAACTGAGAGAAAAGGGACACATTTTCAATTAAAATACTGAAAAGCAAAAGCGAGGAAACATATTCTTTCGGAGTAGTGGAATTGGCGTGCTTCAGAACATTGGAAAGGAAGTCAATCCTCTTCTTAATGGCAGGAATTTCCACAACTTTTGAAAATTCATCATTGTATCCCAACACTTCCAGCAAACGGGAATACGCTTCCGAATGACGGAATTCGCATTCCGCAAAAGTAGAACCCAAACCGTTGAGTTCCGGCTTCGGCATATGATTGTAAAGGTTTCCCCAGAAGGTTTTAACAGAAACCTCGATTTGGGCAATCGCTAAAAGAGCATTTTTAATCGCGTTTTTTTCGTGCGGCTCAAGCTGGGACTGAAAATCCTGTACATCTGCCGTAAAATCTACTTCAGAATGTACCCAAAATGACTTGTTTATCGCTTCTACAAATTGCAGAACCTCCGGATATTCGAACGGTTTATAACTTACTCTTTTGTCAAAAATTCCCATATCAGATTGAATTTATAAATGAATTACCGTAAAACTTCAGCAAAACCCTACAATCATAACCCATTGTTTGCCAATTTGTTACGAAGCAGAATTGTTTAAAATTAATGTTAAATGTTTTTCTAAGCGTGAATCACAAAAGTATAGAATAGAATGTGATACTGAAAGCGATAAAAATTAAAAGTCTGACTTTAAGCGGTAAAAGTTTTCCACAATCACACAGACCTTGCGCTGTTAGTGATTTTGCAGAGACTGATAAGTGAAACACGATATCACAGGCCTCTTTACATTAAACACCCGATAAAAAAATACGATATAAAAGTCTTTAATAGTTAAACAGCAACTTTCCAGAAAAGATAAAAGCCGGTTGTAACAAACAAATACTTTTTTCTACTTATCTTTAAAACTAATCCCACCGATTCATGGTAGTAATAAAGGACTTACATAAATCTTACGATACAGGAAAGAGCAAACTTCACGTTCTGAAAGGAATAAACCTAAGCATTGGCGAGGGAGAATTCGTTTCGATTATGGGAAGTTCGGGCTCCGGAAAATCTACACTCCTTAATATTATAGGGATTCTGGATGAAAAAGATACCGGAGTTTATAATCTGGACGGGATTCCGATCGAGGATTTATCTGAAGTTAAGGCTGCGGAATATCGAAGCAAATTTTTAGGATTTATTTTCCAGTCCTTCAACCTGATCGGTTACAAAACCGCACTCGAGAATGTTGCATTGCCACTTTACTATCAGAATGTTTCACGCAAAGAGCGTAATCAAAGAGCTCTGGAATATCTGGAAAAAGTAGGCCTTGCCGAATGGGCAACTCACCTGCCGAATGAACTGTCGGGTGGCCAGAAACAAAGGGTTGCCATTGCAAGAGCATTGATTACAGATCCAAAAATCATTCTTGCAGATGAACCTACCGGAGCCTTGGATTCTAAAACTACTTATGATATTATGAAACTGCTTCAGGAAATCAACCGCGAAGGAAAAACCATCATTGTAGTTACCCACGAACCCGATGTTGCTGCTGAAACCAAAAGAAACGTGATTTTAAAGGACGGAATCATCGAAAGTGACGAATTTATTACCCAACGCGTTCTCGCTTAATCCAAATACAACAGCATGTTTGATTTAGACCGATGGAGAGAAATTTTTGAGTCAATTCGCAATAACCTTTTGCGGACGGTACTTTCGGGATTTACGGTGGCCTTGGGTCTTTTTATTTTCATCGTGCTTTTCGGAATCGGAACCGGGCTAAAAAATGCTTTTACCGAAGGTTTTACCCGCGATGCTTCCAATTTAATATCAATATTCACCGGAAAAACCACCATCGCGTATGGCGGACTGCAGTCTGACCGACAGATTATCCTTAAAAATGATGACTACGACCAGACAGTAAAATCTGATCCTGCCAAAATGGAAAGTTCCACCCCGAGATATTCGACCAATATGACCGTGAAATACGGCAAAGAAAGCGGAAGTTACCAGATCAGCGGTGCGAATCCTGAGGAAGTAATTATTGAAAACCGTAAACTTACAGAAGGCCGCTATCTCAACAACAGAGATCTCAGTCTCAAGCAAAACGTAGCCGTAATTGGCAGAATGGTTCAGCGCGATCTCATTAAAGATGGAAGTCCCGTTGGAAAAGATCTCGACATCAATGGCACCTTTTTTAAAGTTATCGGTGTGTTTTCGGATGATGGAGGCGATTTCGAAGAACGGGTGATTACCGTTCCCATCACCACTTTGCAGCAAATGAAAAAAGGTTCAGATACGGTGAGTTCCATTTTCATCACTTACGATACCAAACTTTCGCCCGATGAAGCAATAAAATATGGTGATCAGCTTCAGAAAGAACTCAAGGCTAAAAACAAAGTCTCTCCTGATGATGAGAATGCGATTATTGTGCGGAACAATGCAAAAAACATGGGCGATACCATTCAGTTCCTGTTCATTATCACTTTAATAGTTGGATTTATCGGTATGGGAACTTTGCTTGCAGGAATAATCGGTATCAGCAATATCATGGTTTATATTGTTAAGGAAAGAACACAGGAAATCGGAGTGAGAAAGGCCATCGGTGCGAAACCGGGAAGTATTGTCGCCTTAATTATGCAGGAAAGCGTCGTGATTACCGTAATTTCAGGCTTTATAGGTGTTGGATTGGGAGTATTGTCCCTGGCCTTGATTGGCGACAGTTTAGAGAAATTCTTCATCAAAGATCCGTCGGTAGGTTGGGGCTTAATTATCGTTGCATTTATAAGTTTAGTGATTTCAGGTTTGGTTGCAGGTTTTGTGCCTGCCTACAGAGCTAGCCGGATTAAGCCGATTGAAGCATTAAGATCTGAATAATACTCAAACATAAATTAATACTTAGATATCTGAAAACGATCAACTGGCAAACAAAATGAATATCATCTTCAAAATAGACACCTGGCAAGAGATTTATCATTCCCTGCGGAATAATAAGTTACGAACCTTTCTTACCATGATTGGCGTAGGTTGGGGCATGTTCCTATTTGTTGCTCTCCTAGGCGCAGCAAAAGGAATGGAAAATGGTTTCGATAAAATATTTTCAGGTTTTGCAACCAATTCCATTTTTCTTTGGGCCCAAAACACAACTATTCCTTATGATGGATTTGCAAAAGGCCGGAAAATGAATCTTCACCTGAGTGATCTGGAATTGCTTCCGCGCAAGATTTCGGAAATAGATTATATATCACCGCAAAATTCCCGCGGTAATTTTGGCAGTCCGGGCGAAAGTTTTTCACGGAACGGAAAAAAAGCAACCTATACTTTAACCGGCGATTATCCGATTGGCAATAAAATTTCTCAGAAAAAACTCATTTACGGCAGATATATTAATGATGCCGATGTAACCGGAAGTAAAAATGTAATCGTAATTGGAGAAGAAATTTACAAGAATTTCTTTGATGCAAAAAAGAACGAAAACCCGCTCGGAAAATCGGTTAACGTAAAAGGGATTTTCTTTCATGTTATTGGCGTTTTTCGCGCGCAGAAAGGTGGCGGACCTGAAAATGACCAGTCTGCCTACATTCCGCTTTCCACATTCACCAAAATGTATAACGACGGTGATAAAGTAGGTTTCTTCGCTATCGTCAGCAAACCCGATGCAGATTTGAGTTTAGTGGAGGAAAAAGTGAAAACAGAACTTAAACAGAAATACAATGTTTCGCCGGAGGACACCAATGCTTTCGGAAGTTTCAATCTTGGTAAGGAATTTAAAAAACTCACCGGATTTTTAACCGGAATGCAGCTTTTAACCATTATTGTAGGAACATTAACGATTCTTGCAGGTGTTATCGCGATCTCCAATATTCTGCTGATTACCGTAACCGAACGAACCAAGGAAATCGGAATCCGAAGAGCATTAGGAGCGAAACCCGCTGAAGTAAGAAACCAGATTTTATTGGAAAGTGTTGTAATTACTTTGGTATCAGGAATTTTAGGATTTATCTTAGGAATTTTCCTGCTGATGATTCTCAATATTTTAACCAAGGATCAGGATAAGTTTCCGTTTTATAACCCGACTGTAAATTATCTTGAAGTTTTTGCCGCAATGGCTGTAATGGTAATACTGGGGCTGCTTATCGGAATGATTCCGGCGCAGCGGGCAGTGAGAATACGACCTATTGAAGCCCTGCGCTCAGAATAATTTTATTTATAAAGAAAGATTCAAACCAGAAAATATTAAAAAAAATAAACTGACAATATGAAAAAGAAGTTCACTTTAAAAAAAGGAATTTACATCTTTTTAGGACTGATTTTAGCCGTTGCTTTAATCTCCGGAATTAGTTATCTCGTCAAATCAAACAGCAAAGAGAGCGAAACATTCCTTACCAAAAAACCGATGGTTCAGAATATGGACGATAAAGTGATGGCGACCGGAGACATCGTGCCGCGCGAAGAAATCGAAATCAAGCCGAACATGTCGGGAATTATCGATAAAATAATGGTAGATGAAGGTGACAAAGTTACCGCAGGACAGCTTATTGCTACTTTACGCATCGTGCCGAGCGTACAGAACGTAAACGCTGCACAGCAGGAAATTAATAATGCAAACCTACAGATCAGTAATGCGAGAGCCAACGTAAACAATCAGCAGCAGCAATACGCAATGCAGCAAAGGCTCTACGCGCAGGGTGTGATCTCTAAACAGGAATATATTTCGGCTCAACAGCAGCTTCAGTCTACACAGCAGCAACTCCGAAATGCCCAGCAGCAACTCCAGACCGCGCAGAAAAACCTACAAATCGCCAGAACGGGCGCGACTCCCGAACTTGCAGGGTTAGCGACCACGCAGATCCGTTCGAAAGCCAACGGAACTGTTCTTGAAGTTCCCGTAAAAGTAGGAAGTCAGGTAATTGAAGCGAACTCCTTTAATGCAGGAACTACAATTGCTTCCATTGCGGATTTGAATTCACTGATATTTCAGGGAACGATTGACGAAGCACAGGCCGGAAAACTGAAAGAAGGCATGGAAATGAATGTGGTGATCGGCGCTCTACAGAATAAGACTTTCCCGGGACGTGTAACGATGATTGCACCAAAAGGAAAAGATGAGAACGGAACCATTAAATTCCCGATTGAAGGCGATGTTTTTAACAAGACCAACGAATATATCCGAGCTGGTTTTTCTGCTAATGGAGAGATCATCCTCAGTTCACAGAAAAATGCATTGCTTCTGGATGAAGCTTTGATTCAGTACGAAAAAGTAAACGGAAACGACAGCCCGTTTGTGGAAGTGAAGCAGCCAGACGGAAAATTCAAAAAAGTGAAGGTAAAACTGGGTGCCAGCGACGGAATAAATGTTCAGATCCTATCCGGAATCACAAAAGATTCTGAAGTGAAAGTGTGGAATCCTTCGGATAAAGACAAAGAAGCACTGAAGGCACAAAAAGAAAAATAATTCTCTTTGAAAATGATATTAAATCCCGGAAAGTTTCGGGATTTTTTTGTTTGATTTCTTAAACAGCAGCGCAATATTCAGAAAGAGAAGAAGAATATCTAATGTTATCCAGATCGCAGTTTTTATATTCTCAAATTTCAAAACTTCGATCTGCTTTTCGGCGATTTCCGAAAGTTTCTGACTTTGGTTGATATAGTTCTGGATTTCGATAATCTGGTCTTCATTCTTGTTGGGGACAGAATGTTGGGAGAAATAAACCATATTTTTTCTGCCCATGAATCCGGCAATCCAAAACTCATCAGAATTACTCATATCAAGGTACTCGATTCTGTAAAAATTACTCCGGATACTTCCTATATGACCGGTTTCGTAAATATCTGCAGCATCTTTTTCTCCGTTCACTTTAATGATATAAAAATCCAGAGGAAAAGGCAGTTTGTTGATCATCTGCACGGTTAAAGAATCCTGACGGAATTTCGTAAGACTTTTGGTAGTAAAATAATAGGCGAAGACCGCCGTGGCAATTACGACGACGAAAACCCTGAAGATCCTACCCCAGGTTTTAAAACTCCCCGTTTTGAAAACCGTAGAAAATAAACCTGCGGAAAGCGCAATAAACAAAAGAAAAAACAGATAAAACATGTGTAAAGATAAAGAAAAATCTGAAGTCTAAATTTCACCCGAAATAAGATATAAGAAATAGGCGCAGATTAATCAACATTCCATTCGCTGTAGAACTGATCCAGAAATTTCAGCATGAAGTCGTGCCTCACTGCAGCGATCTCTTTACCTTTTTCAGTGTTCATTAAATCTTTCAGCAACAGCAGCTTTTCATAAAAATGATTGATGGTTGTTCCCTCATTCTTCTTGTATTCCTCTTTCGACATGTTCAGTTTTGGAGGAATGCCGGGATGATACATCAGATTATTTTTGAAACCTCCGAAGTTGAAAGTCCGGGCGATTCCGATCGCACCAATCGCATCAAGACGGTCTGCGTCCTGCACAATTTTCAGTTCTAGAGGTAAATTTTCGGGAACTTCGCCTCTGTTTTTAAAGGAAATATTTTTGATGATGAATAAAACCTGCTCAATTATTTCTGCTGATGCTTTTTCTCTTTCAAGAAATTCACGGGAAATTTTTAATGCTAAAGTTTCGTCGCCACCGTGAAATTTCGGATCCGCAATATCATGAAGTAAGGCAGAAAGTTCCACGACTTCCAGATTGCAATTTTCAGTTTCAGCAATTTTTTTTGAGAGTTTCCAAACCCTTTCGATATGGAACCAATCGTGGCCGGCTTCAGCACCGTGAAGTTTTTCTTTAACAAAATCCACGGTGCAGTCGATTAAAACAGTATTCATGACCGGAAATTACTTCTTTACTTCCACAAACTGATAAACCATTTGCGTTTTCGGATTATAAATTACTGTACTTGCGTTAGGGAAGCGTTTTACTTTGTAATATTCGATGCTTTTGTCATTTTTAATATCATCCAGAAAACTCATATCAAATGTATTTGAAGGCAGAAATTTTTCAAAAAAAGTGACCTTTTCTACAATCGATGCGCCGTCAACTTTCTGAAAATCTTTGTTCGACTGCTCCTCATTCGTCGTGGACTGGGATACAAGCGTGTTTAACAAAAGATCTTTATCAGCAGTTTTATACTTGAAAACATAAAACGGAGTTCCATTGGGAAACGCGACTTTTTTTCCTACTTCATTCTCAAGTACCAAATTATTCTGGTGCGGAAAAACTGTAGTGAAAGCAACAGTTTCAGCGTTTACTAATTTTGTCAGCTGCTCGTTTACAGTTTCCTGAACAAGTTCACTGGTTTTCTGCTGCGCTTTTTCTTTCGCAGAAGTTACGGTCTGGTTTACCGTTTCTTCAATTTTACTGCAGTTTAATAATGTTGCGGAAATAATAATTCCTAAAGCTATCTTTTTCATTTTTATTTTATATCTATTTAATTTAAGGCTAATTTTCACGATAAGAACTCATGAGTTTATCGAGATTAAGGCTTCGGGCAGATGCATCAAAAATTTCACGGTAAGTCCCGTTCATGCTGATGAGTTCATCGTGAGTCCCGCTTTCTGCGACTTCGCCTTTCTTCATCACATAAATTTTATCTGAATCTAAAATCTGCGACAGCGAGTGCGAAATAATGATTACCGTTCTTCCCTCTTTAATCGCGTCTAATGAGTTTTTAATCTGTTCGGTCGCGATCGCATCCAAACTGGCGGTAGGCTCATCAAGGAAAATGATTGGCGGATCTTTCAGGAATAGCCTGGCAATCGCAATTCTCTGCTGCTGACCTCCGGAAAGCTGTGTAGCATCATGCTGATATTTCTGGGGCAAATCTATAATTTGATCGTGAAGATAAGCTTTTTTCGCGGCAGCTTCAATTTCTTCAAAAGTAGCATTCATGTTACCGTAGCGGATATTGTCTTCAATACTTCCCTGAAAAATGTGGTTTTTCTGCAGAACCAATCCAATATCGTCGCGAAGCGCCGTATTTTCAAAGTCATTCAGATTAACATCATCCAGCAGAATCTGCCCGGAAGTGGGTAAATAAAATTTGCACAAAAGATTTATCACCGTTGATTTTCCGGCACCGCTCAAACCTACCAAAGCAGTAGTTTTGCCGTTTTCGATGAGCATTGAAACATTGTTGAGCGCTTTTGTTCCGTTGGGATAAGAAAAAACTACGTTTCTGAGTTCGAAGGTTCCTTTTATATTTTCTTCAACAAAGCTTCCGTTCGGTTCGGTCTCGGCATCTGCATTCAAAATATCAAAAAATCCTTCTGCATAAATCATCGCGTCATTCATATCATCATAAATCCTGTGCAGCTGTCGTATCGGCGCAGAAACATTATTGAAAAGCAAAATATGGAGCATGATCGCACCAATGGTCATTTGTTGGTCCAAAACAAGATAAACGGTTAAAAGGATGATGAGCACAACGCCAAACTGTTCGATAAAGGTCTTTAAACCATCATAAATGAAGTTGGTTCGGCGCGTAAATAACTGACTCTCCATCAACTGCATCTGCAGATCGTACTGTTTTTTTCCTTCAAACTTCTCGCGGACAAAACTTTTAATCACCATAATGGAGCTGATTAAATTTAAAAGTCCGGACGTTTTCTGTTCTCTTTGATTTCTTAAAGTTCTACGGACTCCGGAAAGTTTCTTCGCCTGTAAAGAACTTACATAGAAATATACAGGAACTACAATCGTGGAAACCAAACCTACATACATATTCTGCATGTACATGATAATCAGGGCGATAATGGCATTTGAAAACAGTGGCAGAATATCGATGAAAAAATTTTGGACGAGTTTGGTTAAACTCTCGATGCCACGGTCAATCCGGATTTGAAGTTTGCCCGATTCATGGTTTTCATCATTAAAATAAGCAACTTTATAAAGCAGAATTTTATCGATTACCGACTGCGCTAAAACCGAACTGGTGCTGATGCGTATTTTTTCGCCATAAAATTTCTGTCCAAACTGAATGAATATATTGAGCAGTTCCTTACCTAAAAGTATTGCTGAAATAATAACCAAAATATGAATCCCTTCGTCCATAGGATCGGGCAGTTTGGTGAGTTCCGTAACCTCATCAACCGTATATTTCAGCACGAGCGGATTTACCTGCGCCATTAATGCTCCTAGAAAAGTAAGAAACAGCGTCCCGTAAATCATTAAACGGTACGGTTTAATAAACGGAATCAATTGGCGGTAAATGTGATAAAGCGTAATGCTTCGTGTGAATGGTTTTGGCATATATTTCAGGCTTAGAACGGCTCAGAATACAAAAACCGTGCGATGCTAGCCTTCGTAAGAATAAGTTGTTAAGTAATGCAGTTCGGGTTTACTGAGTGCTTTTGCATCAGTTACTGCCTGGTCTTTGCTGTAGGTTTCGCCGATATGCTTTTTCTGAAAGATAAATGAGTTGTTTGCATTTTTATCTACTACTTCATTAAAAATATATTCGATCTCAGAATTCGAAAGAGAGGCAAAACTAATATCTTCAAATCCATACATCAAACGCAGATTGTCGACACCTTGAAAATGATCATCCACAAACTCCTGAAGCTGTTGCTTGGAATCGAAATTTCCGGCCCAGATATTATAAACGAAAGATTTCTTCTTCGGTTTATTGAGAATGTCCTGATATACGAAATTTTCTCCAAGATAAGCTTCCCGAACCATAGGATCGTTCGCCAAATCGTGCGGCAGACCTTCCTTCAGAATCCGGCCTTCGAACATGATATAGGTTTTATGGGTAATCGCTAAGGTCTGCTGAACATTGTGATCGGTAATCAGAATCCCGATATTTTTATCAACAAGACTGCGCACAATTTTCTGAATATCCTCAACTGCAATCGGGTCAACTCCGGCAAAAGGCTCATCCAATAAAATGAAATTAGGGCTTGTAGCGAGACATCTTGCGATTTCGGTCCGGCGTCTTTCTCCACCGGAAAGCAGGTCGCCGCGGTTTTTTCGCACGTGCTGCAGCGAAAATTCTTCGATCAGTTCATCGCATTTAATCTGCTGTTCCCGTTTCGAAAGTTTGGTTAGCTGCAGAACTCCCAGAATATTGTCTTCAACAGAAAGTTTACGGAAAACAGAGGCTTCCTGCGCAAGATAACCAATTCCCTTCTGCGCACGACGATACATGGCATCGTTTGTAATTTCTTTGTCATCGAGGAAAATTTTTCCGGAAGTTGGTTTCACCAATCCTACAATCATGTAGAAAGAAGTGGTTTTTCCGGCACCATTCGGTCCGAGAAGCCCGACGATTTCGCCTTGTGAAACTTCGACTGAAACGCCTTTTACCACTTTTTTCGGCCCGTATTCCTTAATTAAATTTTCTCCGCGTAGAATCATGCAGCAAATATATAATTTTTGAGTGAGAGTTGCAGAATGTGATTTGCAGGAACGCAGTCGATAAGATGTAAAATACAGGTGAAAAAATCTTATATTCGCTACTTCAAAATTGCATTAATTGAGCGCTAAGGAACAGGAATTCTCGAAACTGATTAAGGATAACCAAGGGTTGATTATCAAGGTTTCGCGGCTTTATACCAATTCACTGGAAGATGAACAGGATCTTTTTCAGGAGATTGTGTTACAACTCTGGCGTTCTTACGACTCATTCAAAGGACAGTCGAAAATATCCACGTGGATGTACCGCGTTGCCCTGAATACCGCCATTACGCTTTTCAGAAAAAAAACAAAGTCACCACAGACTGATGAACTTATGGATTTTCATCAAAAGGGATTTCTGGAAGATGATGACGAAAAGCAGCAGCAGATTTCGCTTCTCTATAAAGTAGTAAAAATGCTTCCCCACGTGGAACGCGCAATCGTGATGATGTATCTGGACGATTTACCGTATCGCGATATTTCTGAAAACCTTGGGATTACCGAGGTAAACGCACGTGTGAAAATGAACAGACTGAAGAAAACCCTAAAAGAACTAATGGAAAAACATGCCTGAATTTGATTTAGATAATTTCAAAAAAAGCTGGCAGGAGCAGGAAGTTCAGCCAAAATATAACAGCACAGAAATCGAGGCGATGTTGAATAAATCGTCGCGGAATTACGTTAAGTATATCCTTTGGATCAGCATTGCGGAATTCCTGATCATTCTTTGTATGAATATTTACTACACTTTTCTTGGTGATGATTCCAACAGTTTTATTAAAATCCTGGCAAGACTTGGCGTGCAGAATTCCACAGAATTGCAAACCAGTTTCGGCAATCTTTATTTAATCCTGAAAGCCATCAGCCTTGTTATTACTGCTTATTTCGTGGTTTGTTTCTATCAGAATTACCGCAAAATCAATATAGAATCGAATCTTAAAAAACTCATTCTACAGATCATCAGGTTCAAGAAAACAGTTAATCTTTTCATCTTAGCCAATATTCTACTTCTTATCGTTTTCACGGCGGTATTAACCGTTTTTACCTTTACGGTTTTATCCCAGCAAAACATTCATCTTACACACCCCACTTTGATCGGATTTTTAGTAGGAATTATTGTCATGACGATATTGAGTATAGTCCTGATCTGGATTTACTACCGCGTTGTTTACGGCATTATCCTTAAAAGGTTAGGGAAAAATCTGAGTGAACTGAAGAAAATAGATTCACTTCAACCATAAAAAAAGGTCAGTTTTAATAACTGACCTTTTAAATTTATAATTCTTTGCGTAACCTCGCTACCGGAATATTGAGCTGTTCCCGGTATTTTGCAATTGTTCGTCTTGCGATGTTGTATCCTTTTTCTTTCAACAAACCAACCAAAGCATCGTCGGTTAACGGTTTGCGCTTGTTTTCGTTGCTGATGACTTCCTGTAAATGGTTTTTAATTTCCTTGGTCGAAACTTCTTCACCATCGTCGTTTGTAAGGGAATCAGAAAAGAGACTTTTCAGATATACAATTCCGTTCGGTGTGTCGGCATATTTACTTTTAACTACCCTTGAAATCGTAGAAATATCGAAACCAGTGATATCTGCAACGTCTTTCAGAATCATCGGTTTCAGAGACTTATCGTCACCGGTGATGAAATAGTTTTTCTGCAATTTCACGATTGCGGAAATCGTCTGAAGCAATGTATTCTGTCTTTGATTAATCGCATCGATATACCATTTTGCAGCATCGAGTTTTTGTTTGATGAAAAGTGCTGCCTGCTTATGATCGGCAGATTTTTTATCATGAGAATACGTAGTAAGAATATCCTTATACTCTTCTGAAACCCGTAGTGTAGGAGCGTTTTTACTGTTCAGCAAAGGAATAACTTCAACCTGACCGTTTTTACCTTCTTTAATCTGAAGAACAAAATCCGGAATAATTTCCTGATTGATTGTAATCGTTTGGGTATCGAAATTCCCGCCAACTTTAGGAGAAAGTTTAGAAATCACTTCCAAAGCGTCTTTCAAATCTTCTTCTTCGATATCGTATTTCTGAATAATTTTATTGTAATGCTTATTGGTAAGCGCATCGAACTGATTTCTGAGAATACTTCCGGCTAAACTTACCGCTTTGTCTGCACTAACTTTCTTTTCGATCTGAAGAAGCAGGCATTCCTGAAGATTTCTTGCTCCAACTCCGGGTGGATCGAGTTTCTGAACATAATTTTCCAGAATATCATCCACTTTTTCTTTCGTGGTATATACGCCCTGAGAAAATGCCAGATCATCAACAAGTTGCTTGCTTTCTCTGCGTAAATAACCGTCGTTATCCAGGTTACCGATGATGTATTCGGCAATTTTCAGATCATCACCTTCAATGGTAATTAAGCGGATTTGCTCGAGAAGATAATCATAGAGAGACTGACCTTCGGTTAAAAGCGATTCGTTATCGAATTCTTCGTCATCTGCAGAATAATTGCTTGATGCGGTTTTGTAGGCCGGTTCATCATCAAAAATATATTCGTTCACATCGAAATCTGTGCTGATGCTGTCGGTGCCTTCCTCTTCAAAACCTTCGTCCAGAGAGGCATAATCATCTTCTTTGGATTCTTCCTGAACTTTTTCCAGCGCAGGATTTTCTTCAAGCTCACGCTCGAGTTCTTCTTCAAATTCCAGGGTGTGAAGCTGTATCAACTTCATCAACTGGATTTGTTGTGGAGCAAGTTTTTGCCCGAGTCTAAGTTGTAGGTTTTGTTTTAACATTCTTGATTTGGTCTTACAAAAAAATTAATTTCTGTGTATTATTTTTTATAGTGAGTTTACTAAAACTCAGCATTATTTGGTGTTCTTGGGAACGGAATCACGTCTCTGATGTTCGTCATTCCTGTAACAAAAAGAACGAGTCTTTCTAAGCCTAGCCCGAACCCAGCATGCGGAACCGAACCGAATTTTCTGGTATCCAGATACCACCAAAGCTCGTGTTCATCAACATTCATGGCTTTCATTTTGGCCGTAAGCACATCAAATTTATCTTCTCTCTGTGAACCTCCGATAATCTCGCCGATGCCTGGAAAAAGCACATCCATTGCCGCCACTGTTTTTCCGTCTTCGTTAAGTTTCATGTAGAATGCCTTAATATCTTTCGGATAATCAAAGAGAACAACCGGACTTTCAAAGTGTTTTTCTACCAGATATCTTTCGTGCTCGCTCTGCAAATCTGCGCCCCACTCTTCAATCGGGAACTGGAATTTGCCCTTCTTATTTTCTTTTGAATTTTTCAGAATATCAATTGCTTCCGTATAAGAAACTCTCTTGAATCTTTTCTTAATAACATTCTCGAGTTTTTCAATCAAACCTTCCGCAGCTCTGTCCTTTTCAGGTTTCTGCTTTTGTTCTTCCGCAAATCTTTTATCTAAAAATTCCAGATCATCTTTACAGTTTTCGAGAACATATCCAATGACGTATTTAAGGAAATCTTCTGCAAGATCAATATTATCTTCAAGGTTATTGAAAGCGACTTCAGGCTCCACCATCCAGAATTCGGCAAGGTGACGCGTAGTATTGGAGTTTTCTGCGCGGAAAGTCGGTCCGAAAGTATAAACTCTTCCTAATCCCATCATGGCAGTTTCAACGTTCAGCTGCCCGGAAACGGTAAGGTTGGTTTTTTTACCGAAAAAGTCCTGTTCATAATCGATATCACCGTTTTCATCTCTAGGAATGTTATTGATATCGAAATTTGTTACGCTGAACATTTCTCCTGCACCTTCTGCATCTGCCCCGGTAATAATTGGAGTGTTCATGTAGAAGAACTGGTTTTGGTTGAAAAACTGGTGAATCGCGAAACTCACTGCACTTCTCACTCTGAAAACAGACCCGAAAAGATTAGTTCGGAAACGCAGGTGTGCCTGTTCGCGGAGAATTTCCAGCGAGTGTTTTTTAGGCTGAAGAATTGTTTTGTCTCTTTCTTCAGTGAAATTATCACCTAAAATATGAATTTTCTTTGCGATAATCTCGATACTTTGTCCGGCTCCCTGACTTTCTACCACTTCACCAACAATTTTCAGTGACGTTGCAGTACTGATATTTCTGATGGTATTTTCATCAAAATTTTCGAAATCTACTACCACCTGTAAGTTGTTGATGGTTGAACCATCGTTCAGGGCAATAAAGCGGTTGGAACGGAAAGCTCTTACCCAGCCCTGTACGGTAATGTCGTGATGTAAAAGTTTTTTATAATCTGAAAGCAGTTCGTTAATCGTGGTTCTCATTGCTGAAATTCGTTTTTTTTAAAGGTCTTGCAACGCATTTTGGCCGCAAATATTTTATCAATAGTTACAAATGTAATGAAATTTGGCGTAATTTTTGCTGCAAGATATAAAAAATCAACAAAAAATTTCCAAATTTTTTACCCGTTATTTCTCAATTTAAACTTCCCGCGGCCCGGCCCGAGTGAAGCTCTTTTTGTGTAGTGAAGCGAAACAAAAAAGCGGGAACGGAGGACGCAAACAGCCGCCCAAATAATCCCCGGAAAGTTACTCGTCTTTCTTTGACGGAATCAGGAAAACATCCATCAAACCTTCCGGCAATGCCATTTTTATATATTTTTCTTCACGGTTAAGTTCGATAATCCAATCCTTAATAATCGGAATTACAATTTGCTTGTCTGCCAGATTCAGGAGGAAATAATGCTGACCTGTCTGGTCATTTACCGATTCGATAATTCCACAGCTTTTCCCGTCTTCTTCCCGGATTTCAAACCCGATGACTTCGTGATAATAGAACTTGTTCCCGGTAAGCTTAGGCAGGGTCGACAGCGGCAGATACACATCTTTGCCCAACGACTGATCGACTAAAGTTTCAGTGGAATTTTTAAAGGAAATAATAAGCGTTTCTCCTTTGCTCCAGGATTGTTTGGCTACAAAAAACGGCACCAGCAATCCGTTGATATCTACAAAAATCGAATTTAACTTGTTATACATTTCCGGCTGATCGGTATCGAGTTTCAGGAAAACATTTCCGTGAAGGCCGTGTCTGCGGGTGATTTTTCCTAAGAAATAGCAGTCTTCTTTTTTCATTATTAATTTTTAGCGGTGGAATATTACATTTAGAATTAATGCATTTCCATTGCAAATATAATAGGTTTTAAAATAACAGAGACGCCTTTAAGGGCGTCTCTGTGTTAGTATTTTGTAAGGATTCTTACAGCATCAATTAAGCTTGTGCTTCTTCAGTTCCTTCTGCTTCTGCAGTTGGTTCTTCAGCAGCAGGAGCTTCTGCAACTTCAGCAGTTTCTTCTGCTACAGGAGCGTTTGCAGCTTCTTCAGCAGCTTTTTCTTCTGCTAATTTAGCATCAGCTTCAGCTTTAGCATCAGCTTCTAATTTAGCGGCAGCATCCAGTCTTGACTGGTTAACTTTTGCTTCAGCTTCAAGAGCTGCTTTTTTCGCATCTTCTTTAGCTTTTTTCAGCCCGTCTTTTTTACCAAGAACCTGCTGCTCTTTTCCTTCCAACCAAGTGTTGAATCTTTTTTCAGCTTCAGCTTCATCAAATGCGCCTTTAGCAACACCACCCATAAGGTGTTTTTTGTAAAGCACTCCTTTGTAAGAAAGAATTGCTCTTGCAGTATCGGTAGGCTGTGCACCGTTGTTAAGCCATTTTACTGCAGAATCCACGTTTAATTCGATAATCGCAGGATTGGTAACCGGATTGTAAGTACCGATTTTTTCGATGAATTTACCATCTCTTCTTGCTCTTGCATCTGCAACAACAATGTGGAAAAAAGGTTTTCCTTTTTTACCGTGTCTTTGTAATCTGATTTTTACTGACATAAATGTTTGATTTTGTGGGAACTCGTCCCGATTAATTATAAGGGTGCAAAGATAATGAATTTATCTGAAGTAAAAATAAAATCCGATAGAAATTAATCAACTTCAAATTACTGAAAGAATACCATGATCAGCGCAAGTATGAATCCGATGCCGGCATAAATCATTCCTTTCCTAAAAGCTTTAGATTTAAAATTAAACATCCAGAAGGACGAAATTACAAAGAAAAACAAAACCAGACCGAAAACCGCATTCAGCGTAGCGTAACGGTGTTTTGATGTGGATTTATGCAGTTCGTTGAATTTCTCAAGAACAAAAGGAAGCTGCATTTTGGAATACTTAGCCTCTCCTGTTTTTAAGTTGTACGTTCCCTGCTCAAATTTCTTAATATCGCCTTCACTGCTTTTAAATTCCACATTCCTCATCTTGATTTCTTTTGCAAGTTCTTTTTCGGTGAGGTTGGGTTTCAGAACAATTTCATATTTGTTTTCTTTCTTGAGAAAGTTGGTATCTCGGTAAATAAGCAAGACGCCGCTAATTGCGTACACTGCCATAATTCCTGCCGCGAAATACCCCAAATAGCGGTGCGTGATCCGCATAAATGTTTTGGTGTCTTTAATTTTTGCCATAGTTTATTGTTTAGTTTGATGTTTCCTGCAGTTTACGATAAAAGTGGAAACCGGAGTTTCCACTATCATCTACCATAAATTGTGTCTGAATTACAATTTATATGTTAATGTGAAATAATAATTTCTTGGTGTTATGGGATTAACAGAATAATTCTCGTGATAATTGAAATTTACGGTATCGAACAAATTACCCACTTTACCCATGATCGAGAAGTTCTGCCATTCATATCCTAGCGACAATGACACGGTTGCGTAATCATCAATTGGTAATAATCTTGAAACTCCACTTCTGGTATCAAGTGTTTCTTTGGTATCATTCCATCCTGCGATACGGTCGCCTACAAAATAGACACTAGCACCTAATTTCAAGCCTCTTATATAATCCGGCAACGTGTAAAATACCGATGCATTTGCTGTTGTAGCCGGAGTTCTTACAAGTCTTTGATTTTCAACATATCCAAACTGCTCAGGCGTATCCAAATAAACTGCGTGGTTATAAGACGCACCCGCAATAATCATTAAATTGGGAGTGGGATTTCCTGTCACATCAAGCTCTACTCCGCGGCTTCGCATCTTTCCGGCGAATTCCTTAACCAAAGAATCAGTGTTCTGCTGCCCCTGCGCATTAAGTTCTGCCATCTGGTAGAAGTTTCGGTTTTCAATCTGATAAAGTGACAAGTTTAAAGCTACAGCATTGTTCCAGAAATTCTTTTTCATACCCACCTCGAACTGGTCGATAATTGATGGTGTTAGTGAATTGTAGTTAACATCTGTCCCTGTATTTGCCGAGAAAGAGTTGGTATAAGTAGCAAAAACCGAAAGATTTTCATCAGGCATATAAACCAATCCTGCTTTGGGAGAGAATGCTCTGTCTACCGTTCCTGCAGCAATTCCGGTTTTGTTGTCCGCAAAGGTTAATTTCTGTGTGTCTATATTTTCAATATAAGACCATCTCAAGCCGGCTAAAACTTTGAACTTATCTGTAATTCCGATATAATCCTGAAGATAAATCCCAAATCTTTGGGTCGGAATTCGGGTTCTGTCTTTTTTGTTGGCTGTTGGCATAGCACCGCTTGCCCAAGTTGCGGGATCATCCAGATAGATCGTTCCGTTCGTGCTGCCGTTAGTACCATAGCTCGTTTGGGAAATATTATAGGTATAAGCGTCCGCTGTTCCATAATCACCATCGGTTCCGACAAGAATTTTGTGATTTAACCGTCCGGTATTAAATTCACCGTTCAAATTTATCTGTAAAGCACTATAATTCTGTTCATTATAAGTTCTGTTCACAGGACGGTTCCATTTCAGGCGGTTGGCATTGTCGTAGGTCCAGGTTACTCTTTCTGTTGAAAAATAATCTTTGGTATAATTCTGAAAAGAAGCAACTGTATTTAAAGTCCAGAATTCACTGAACTGATGGTTAAAAGTAATACCTGCCGTAGCCTGCTCTGTATTCTGGTACTGCCAATCGGCACCCACAAAAGCATTTCTTGGCAGATAAGTATTAAGGCTATAAGATTTATCTCTGTTTTCGATGGCACCAATTCCGAAATCCGGCGTAAATTCATTTTTCAGATAATCTGCTTCAACAATAAGCTGTGACTTTTCACCAATATTGAAGAGAAACGACGGATTGAAATAGTATTTTTGAGATTCCACCACATCACGGAAACTTTCAGCGGTTTCATAAGCACCATTCACACGGAAGGCCACTTTTTCGGAAATCGGACCGTAAAAATCAACTGTGGGTTTATAGGAATTCCAGCTTCCGGCATTGAAACCTACACTTCCGCCAAAATTAAAACGCGGTTTCTTCGTAATTAAATTTACCACTCCGCCCGCCGCTACATTTCCGTAGAGCATTGCGTTTCCACCTTTCAGTACTTCTACTCTTTCCAAGCCAGAAACTTCAGGAAACACACCACTGTTTACGCGCGCGCCATTTTTAAAAATATTGTCATTTCCGAAATTAAAACCTCTACCTCCAAAACTGTCCTGTGAATTTCCCCTGGATGAAGTGATGTACAAACCGTTCACATTCTGAAGCACGTCTCCCAACTGCTTTGCCTGCTGCTGCTCGATGACCTCGTGGGTAACGATCGAAATAGGCTGTGGGTTTTCCATAACCGTTAAATTAGATTTCACAGTTAATGCCTTTGCTTTGTTTGGATTTCCGGTTTTATGAAGGTTAATGTCCTCGATTTCCTGAATTCTAATGGTATCACTAATAGCGTCGTAACTCATTTGAGCGCTTACTGACATGCTTACTAACAACACTCCCAGCGACAATATCTGCTTTCTCATTTAAAAGTTTTTATTTAGAATGAATTAAAATAACGATGCAAATGTAAAAAAGCAGATTGTTTTCACAAAATTTATTTTGATTAATTCTAAATAAACTTCAAAACAAATGTTTAAATTATTGAAAATGAGAGAATTTAATTAAAACTGATTTTTGTCAGTTCTCTTCATGAAGAGGAATCCAGCGGCAATAAATAGGATATTGACGAGGAAATAAAGCATTCCGTTTGGCGCTGTTGCGGTACCAAAAAGCACTACAGCAATACCGAGAATGGCAACAACCGCCATCAAAAGCTTGAAAACCGGCTTGCCGGAAAAGACATTCTTCCTGAACAGTCTGAACAATCCAATAAATAACGCCCCATTTACCAGATAAATAAACACGATAGGAATCGCGGAAAGATCGAAATTACTTGCCGTAAAATAAGGATGCGTACCAGTAATATAATAAATGAACAGATAAAAAATAATCAGCCCTAACCCGAGAAATGCACTGTTTACCGGCATTTTGGTTTTGGAATCAATAGCATGAAGATTCAGAAATTTTCTGGATTTCTCGAGATTAGCAAACTGATATGGGACGCGGATCGTCGCGAGCAACAAACCGTTCGATGTTCCCAATACCGATATTATAATAAACAACTGCATCAATAACGCTCCGGAATCTGAAGCAATTTTGCGCGAAAATTCTGTGATATAAGTATCTTTAAGCTGGATAATTTCGTCGCCACTCATTCTGAACACAATTCCCATATAATAAGAAATATAAATCAGCATCACAGCGATGGTTCCTATAATAAGTGCTTTGGGAAGATTCTTGCTTGAATTTTTTATCTCACCAGAAATCTGCGTGGCAATATACCAGCCGTCAAAAGCGAAGGAAATCGGGATAAAACTTGCAGCAATAAGTAACATCAAAGATTGATTTTCTTTAACATTTTTCGCAGCATAAGCAAAGGTGTTTGCTTCATTTACATCGCCTTTTACTAAACTCAAAATTCCCATTGAGGCAATAAAGATCAGCGGCAGCACTTTCAGCACGGTGGTAAACTGCTGAAAAATTCCGCTACTTTTGGGCCGGAAAATATTGAAAACAAAAAATATAAGAAGATTTACAAAACCAATCAGCGCAAAATGAAGCGTGGTAGGCTCAAAATTTAAAAATTCTGCACAGAGGTGTGCAATATAAATCCCGGAAACCGTAAAAAGAACCGCTGTAAGAAGAGGATAGAACAAGCTCAGATACATCCAGCCAACAAAGTAAGCCGCTTTTTCACCGAACCTGTAGTTTACATAATTTAAGATTCCGCCATCTTTGGGGAGTAGTTCGGCGTAGTTTGCCATAGAAATCGCTCCGAAAATAACGCTTACCCCAACGATAATGAAACCGAGAAGTCCAGCCAGAATATTTCCCTGCGTGGACAGAAGAACATCATCAACTTTAAAGAAAATTCCGGAACCGATTACCTGGCCGATTACCATCGAGAT
>JAANMT010001067.1_pt1 | contig 28197 bp, 25 predicted proteins | sample 7279711 | NCBI WGS metagenome assembly JAANMT01 (sample SAMN14094538, study PRJNA606508) | bioreactor metagenome | isolation source: A lab-scale SPAN reactor treating ammonium-rich wastewater day 1 | place: Ireland: Galway | collected 2017-01-16 | reverse complement strand
GGCTTGGGATGTCGCCCCCGCCCAGGATGACGAGCAGCCCAATCACTGGGCCGAGCTGGCCCCTCCCGGCTGGCCGTGGATTGTCACCGCGCCCCTCGCGTGGCTGCTCAAGTCCATGTCCGGCGTGATGGGGCCGGGGCTTGCCGTCATCGTGCTGACGCTCATCGTGCGCATGCTGCTCAGTCCCCTGAGTTTCAAGGGCCAGAAGTCCATGGCCATCTACACGAAAAAGATGAAGGTGGTAAAGCCGCGCCTGGACGCCCTGAAGGAAAAGTACGCCTCGCGCAAGGACCGCGACGGCCAGCTCGCCATGCTTCAGGAAACGCGCGACATCATGCGCAGCGAGAACGTGGGGTTCTTCCCCTTCGGGGGCTGTCTGCCCGTGCTGATGCAGATGCCGATCTTTATCGGCCTGTATCAGACATTTGCCAACAGCTTCTTCCTGCGCCAGGCGGGATTTGCCTGGTTGCACGATCTCAGCCTGCCCGACGCCACCATTCCTTTCTCGCTGGCCATGCATTGGCTTCCGGGCTTCCTGCAGGGATTCCTGACGCACAACGGCATCTTCACCATCAACCTGCTGCCGATGGCCTGGATTGCGTTGTCCGTGATTCAGATGAAAATGCAGCCCAAGCCCGATGATCCGCAGCAGGCGGCCATGCAGAAGCAGATGGGGTGCATTTTCCCCATCATGGGTCTGATGTTCTATTCGTTTGCTTCGGGCTTTGCCCTGTATTTCATCGTGTCAAGCCTCTACTCCCTGGCCGAAACCAAGATCATCAAGCGCTATCTCATTGCCAAGGGCATCGTTGATCCGCCCAAGCCCAAGTCGGGGGCCGGGGAGATCAAGCCGGCCTATCACGTGTCAAAGTAGCTTCAACACTTCCGGCGCAGCTCCTGACAATCCGCACGTGGACACGATCTTCGCCCTGGCCACTCCGTTGCAGCCCGCGCCGCTGGCGTGGATGCGCGTCAGTGGCCCGGCCTGCGCCGCATTGGCTCAGGGCCTGGGCCTGACCTTTGGCCCAGCCACGGCAGCCGCCACGCTGGATACCGAACTGGGCCCTGTGCCCCTGCGCCTGTGGATAGCCCGAGCACCCCACAGCTACACCGGTCAGGACACTCTCGAGCTGGCATTTCCCGGCAGCCCCGTACTGGTTGCTGTCGTGGAGCGATGGCTGGCGGCTCGGGGGCTTCGACCCGCTGTGGCCGGCGAGTTCACGCGCCGCGCCCTGGAGGCCGGCAAACTCGACCTCTCCCGCGCCGAAGCCATCAACGCCCTGATCAATGCGCAGTCGGATGCACAGCGCCGCGAGGCCCTGGGCGACATGCGGGGCGACTTTGCGCGCGCCCTCGCGGCCCTGGCCGAAACGCTGCGCGCCCTCAGCGCCTCCTACGAAGTCGCCTTTGACTTCAGCGAGGATGAAATTGAGACCGCCCCCTTTCTGTCGCTGGCGCAGGGGCTGGCCCGCATCCGCGACGACCTGGCGAATCTCTGCGCCATGCCCAGTCCCCGACAGCGCCATACCATTCCCCAGGTAGCCCTCTTCGGCGTACCCAACGCCGGGAAGTCTTCGTTGTTCAACGCTCTCCTGGGCCTGCGCCGCTCGCTGGTCAGTGACGTCCCGGGCACGACGCGGGACCCTGTCGTGGCCGCAGCAAAGCTCGGCGAAATAGCCGCGGAACTCGTGGACCTCAGCGGTGTGGGAGCCTCCGACAGCGACCGCGGCCGCTTCGCACGGCGCGCGCGCGACGCCGCGCTGAAGGCCGACGTCCTGCTCCTGCTGTGCGCACCCGGACAGAGCGCTGAGCTGGAGTCTGAGTTTGAAGTACTTTCACGCGAGGACCGGAGTTTGCCGGGCCGCTGTCTCTGGGTATGGACCAAGAACGACCTCGCGCCTGATGCAACCATGGTTCAGACGCCAGTCGAGTGCATGGCAGTTTCAGCACACACGGGCGCGGGCCTGGCTGCCCTGGCCCGCGCTATCGAAGCGCGGCTGGCCGCCGCCGGAACGGCGCCCCATTCCACGTTGCGCGAAGGGGCCCGCCGCGCCCTCGAAACGCTGAGTCGCGCGGCCCAGGGCATGCGACAGGACCCGCCGGAAGCAACGGCCGCGTTGGTGCGCCGCGCCCTGCGCGAACTGGACGAAGCCCTGCTGCAGCAGGCGCCCGGCGACGTGCTCGACTTCATTTTCACGCGCTTCTGCATCGGCAAGTGAAGCGTTCCAATTCCCGGATTGAAAAGTAACGGCGGCGGCGCGGGCTGCGGGCTATGTTCATGGAGTCAGGAGAACGACATGCCCTTTCGCTGGTCAGTTCGAAGAAGCGGCCCCCCTACCAAGGCCGGAGCAAAGGTCCAGCTCGTCATCGGCGGCATCATTCTGGCTTGCGCCGCCATCGCAGCCGCAGTCATTCTGCTGGGCCAGAGCGACCTGGAAGACCTTCGTGACCATGGACAGCCCGTGCAGGGCGAGGTGGTGTCGGCTCGCACGGAAACCCGCCGCTCCCGCCGCAGCAGCACGACAACTTACTACTACCTGGCCGTGCACTACCGGCATCCCGGCGGCACCGATGTCGTCGACGAAATCAAGGTCAATCACGAGGGTTACGCGAGGTTCTGCAACGCTACCGTGCAGAGCCCCCGCGCGGCCACGGTGCTCTGTTCGTACAACGATCCCTCCAGGTTCACTCTGCAGGAAGTGGTCAAAGGTCAGATCGCAGACAAGGAATTCTCGGCCATGTCGTTTCTGGGTGTGGGAGCCCTCGTGGGGCTTGTGCTTCTGGGCAGCGGCTGGTGGAACCTGAAAAGGGCCTCCGCGGCTGAGTTCACGCTGCCCGGCGGCTACATGCCCGGCACACGCTGGGGTCCGCCGCCTGCCCACCTGCCCCCGGGATATGCGGCGCCCGTCAGCCCGCCAGGTTCTACCGTGCCCTACAAGCCACTGCCCAAGCGCGCAAACCCCAACGCCGCGCCCTGGGAACGCTGATCACTCCAGTTTCCAGCGCACGCCTTGTGAGGTGTCCTCGATCAGCACACCCCGCGCCTTCAGGCCGTCGCGGATGGCATCGCCCCGCTTGAAGTCCTTGGCCTTGCGCGCCGCCTGTCGCAGCGCCACAAAACCGGCCACGGACAGGGCATCTATCTCAGCCGTGGCGAGGCTTTCGAATTCCGGGAGGGGCCGTTCCAGCCTTGCGTCAATTTCCTGGCGCGTGAGCAGGCCTGAGCGCTCGCGCCGATCCAGCACGTCCAGCACCTCATCAAAGCTCTCCAGCAGGCGGAGCCCTTCGACAGCCTCGGCCTTGCCCAGCTCCATGCTGTTAAGTTCGCTCACGGCCTTGAAGACCGCGGCCAGCGCGTTAGGCATGTTGAGGTTGTCGTTGAGCGCATCGTCAAAGGCACGCTCCTGGGCGTCCACCAGGGCCAGCATGCGATCACCGGCCGGGCCCTCAATGTCGGCGTCCGTGGCAGGCCCCACGATCTCGCGCAGGCGCTCAAAGCAGCGCTGGATACGCTCCACGCTGGCCTTGGCCTGCGCCAGCAGGTCGAGCGTGAAATTCATGGGCTGGGTGTACTGGTTGGAAATCAGGGCGTAACGCAGCACCGCAGGCAGCACCCGGCCACCCTTGAACCCCAGAGCTTCAAGCCGGGCCGCCAGATCGGCGCGTCCGTTGAATGCGGGATTGAACAGGTCCCGGGCCGTGAAAAAAGTGCCGTCGCGCTTGCTCATCTTGCGGTTGTCCACCAGCAGATGGCGGCCATGCAGCCAGTAACGCGCGAACGTTTTGCGCGCATGATGCTCGTCCGCGGCGCCGTGCGGGCCGGGCACGGTAAAGCCATAGGCGCCGTAACTCTGCGCAATCTCGCACTCATGGTGCGGGAACATGTTGTCCTCGCCACCCGTGTGAATGTCGATTGTGGCGCCGAGGTGGGCGCGGCTCATCGCGCTGCACTCGATATGCCAGCCGGGAAAGCCCGGCCTGACCCGCGCGTCCACGCCTCCGGGGGCGAGTTCGCGATAACGCTTCCAGTCTTCGGGGCGCCAGCCTTTTTCACTGTGCGGATCCCATTGCATGAGGTGTTTGGCATCCACTTTCCAGAGGGCAAAATCCTCGGGCGCCTTCTTCTCTTCGCGCACTTCCACGCGCGCGCCGGCCTCCAGTTCTTCCACCTTTTTTCCGCTCAGTTGCCCATACTCGGGGAACTTGGCCACCTCGAAATAAACCTGTCCGGCGCTGTCGAGATACGCGTAGCCGCGCTCCAGCAGTTTCTGGATCATGGCCAGCATCTCGGGGATGTGCTCAGTGGCGCGGGGGTGCTGGCCGGGCTCAGCCGCCTCTCCGCCAAGGTAGAGCTTCAGGCGCAGGGCCCGCGCGTCTTCAACGAACGCCTTCTCGAAGTGCTGGGCGACCTTGAACGGATCGCTGCCCAGTTCGCGCGCGGCTTTGGCGAGCTTGTCCTCGCCTTGGGCGTCAGCGAGGTGGTCCTCGGTCATGTGGCCGACGTCCGTAATGTTCATGACATGCCGGACCTCGTACCCGTTGCGCTCCAGCACGCGCCTGAGCACGTCCGAGAACAGGAAGCTCCGGAAGTTGCCGATGTGGGCAAAGGAGTAGACCGTCGGCCCGCAGGAGTACATAAGCGCGCGACCGGGAAAGAGGGGCTCGAAGACCTCGATCTGGCGGGTGTAGCTGTTCTTGAGCTTCAGTACGGACATAGGGTTTTTGCCTGCGTTCTCAACAATGTGGCGCATCGGCGCGGTCCGAGGTGTCGGGTCTTGGGTTTCAGGTTCCGGCTGCTCCCAACACCCATAACCCAACACAGCCTTACCTCTTGACCAAACTGACCACGGCCTGAGCCGCAATCGCTTCTTTGCGCCCCAGCGAGTCGCAACCCTCGTTCGTGCGCGCCTTGACGTTGACCTGGGCGGTGCGGATCTCAAGCACATCGGCGATGCGGGCTTCCATCTTGCGCTTGAACTTGCCCAGTTTGGGCGCCTCCGCAATCACGTTGGCATCGATGTTCTCGATCTCGAAGCCGGCTTCCTTGATCAGTTCCCCCACCGTCTTCAGCAGTTTGGTGCTGTCGGCATCCTTCCACTTGGGGTCCGTATCCGGGAAGTGCTCGCCAATATCGCCCTTGCCGGCGGCGCCCAGCAGCGCGTCGGTGATGGCATGCAGCAGGGGGTCCGCATCGCTGTGACCCAGGCAGCCGCGCTCATAGGGCACATGCACTCCGCCGAGCATGAGCTTGCGGCCCTCAACGAGCCGGTGGATGTCATAGCCGATTCCAACGGGCATGGCGATTCCCCTTTCTGGCGCGCGCGATAGTATGCCCGCCGAGCGGACTTGTGTAGGGGCGAGCACGACTCGCCCGGACGCGGCAGAGCCGCGTCCCTACAGGGGACAACATGGCAAACCCGGTGATTTACGGCGACGGCAGCACGGACTACGAGAAGTACATCCGCACGCAGGAACTTTACCGGCTCCAGAAGGGGCCCGGCGAATGGGCCAATGAAGAGGAGCTGCTGTTCCAGACCATTCACCAGGCCATGGAACTCTGGCTCAAGGTGGTGATCCAGCATCTCGAGCAGTCCGTGGCATGGGTCAAGGCCGACAAGCTGCGCGATGCCACGCGCTTCATCAAGCGCAGCGCCAGCATGATCGAGTTTTTGGGCGACAGCCTGAAGTTCCCGATGTCGCTCGCGCCCTGGGACTACCACAAGATTCGCATGGGCCTGGGCAAAGGCAGCGGCCAGGAAAGCCCCGGCTTCAATAAACTGCTGGAGACGCCCGAAAAACTCTGGGAAGCCTACGCGGCTGCGTTGAAGAAGCACAAGAAGACGATCGACGAGATCCATCAGGACCCGCACGGGCTACCCGACCTGTTTGAACTCACGATTGCGATGAGCGAGCTGGATCAGGAGCTGATGCACTGGCGCTATCGCCACTTCCAGCTCGTGAAGAGGATCATCGGCGACGCCGTGATGAGTTTGAAGGGAATTCCGGCAAGCGCGCTGGAGAAGAACAGCAACATGGCGTTCTTCCCGGAAATCTGGGCGGTGATCAATCGAACCACGAACGCCTACAACGCAAAGTACAGGCCCCAAGGCGGCGGGGCGTATTAGGAGACGTTAGACAATGGCAGCCCGGCCAGTTATGGCCGGGCACCCCGAATCGAGGCTTCAGGGTGCCCGCGCATTACTGCGCGGGCTTCCAAGGCACCGAAAGGCCAACATGAAACCCGGAATGATCCTCGTGCTGGTCGGAGTCGCGCTGATCGTGTGCGCGCTCATGGACGTTTTCAAAATGAGCCAAGGCATCAACCTCGACCTCGGCTTCACCTCATTCAGCAAATGGCCACCCGAACGCTGGGGTTTGTTAGGCGCCGGAGTAGGCATCGCAATCCTCGGCGCATGGACGCTCAAGGGAAAAGGACGATAAACTGTTCAGACAGTAAACGCATTTCGGCGCTGGCAAGAGCGCACTTCATACCAAAGCAAGGAGGGGATATGTCACTTCTTCGGTATCTGGGGCTTTTGGTCGCAGCGTTTGCAGGAGGATATGTAGCGCAGTTTGTGCAGCCAACAAGTGCTGTCTCTGCTGCTGACAAGGATGGGGAGTTTCAAACACTGACGGCTAGGACCTTCGAACTTCACGACAAAACTGGCGGCAAGAAAGCGGCGCTGTTCAACACGAAGGAAGGCGGCGCCTCGTTCGTGATGTACGACTCGAATGGCTCGCCGCGTGTCTTGCTAAGTACTCTTTCTACTGGGTCGCCCGTAGTCCAGTTGTTTGATGGGAGCAAGTCTTGCCGCGCAAGTATGGAACTAGATGCAAAGGGCTGGGGAAACCTCCTGATCCGAGACCAGAAAGGCAACCCTGTTTGGATTGCTCCAGACTATGCACCAGCGCAACAAGGCCAGACCCTGACTACAGAGAAGGACCGCTGGAGTTCTCTGAGGAAGGGAATGAGCCAAGAAGAAGTGCTTCGTCTCCTGGGCAATCCGCAAGTGGCGGAGTTTGGTGGTAAGGGTCTTCGCTGGGTTTATGGTGTCAGGGGTTTCTCAGGAGTAGGCGGCGCAAAAGGCGATGGCTCAGTTTCATTTGATCAGCAGGGGCTAGTGTCAGGGTGGAGTTCGCCATTTGACGGTAAGTGAGCGAGGCAGCGGCCGAGGAGGATCAGCAATGGCAAGAGCGATCGTCATTTGTTGGCTGCGCTAGCAGCATGCTTGATTGGCGGTTGTGGGGCTGATGCTAGCGTCGCGGTGTCAAACACCTCCAATCAACAGGCATCATCTGACGCTGCTGCGAAAAAAAACGAATCTGCACTGAAACAAACACGCGACGAATTGGCACGCCTGCAAGGAACCGTCAAGGATTTGCAGTCGAAGTTGGAATCCAACGAGCAAGAGCTTTCAACGCTCAGGTATGCCTTGGCTACGGCAGGATCAAGTAGAAGCACACAGACTGCGAAGGTGTATTTCCTGAAGTCAACTAGGGGTGTGTTAGGGTCTAGCGGTCCTGAAACCCTTGCTGAGCAACTTGCCCAAGACGCTATTCAGTTCAACGGCGGTATCAAAACCATGGTTCGGGTCGGCGAGGATGAAACCGAAGCTGTCATTGTCGTGTTTGAAAGGAAGTGACTACTCTGGGCCTCTGCGCACTCTGCGAGAGCCAAGCCGTTCAAGTGAGCCAAAGCCATGCCTGAAAAAGATCCCCTGCTCAAATGGCGCGAGGAGTTTCCGATCCTTTCGCGCAAGACCTACCTGATCAACAACTCGCTGGGTGCGATGCCCCGCGGCGTTTACGAAGGCGTCAAGCACTTCGCTGACATGTGGAACAACGACGGCGTCGTGGCCTGGCACTATCCCGACGGCTCGGGCTGGCTGCATGATTGCGAATTCACGGCCGACCTCATTGGCTCCGTGATGGGCGCGCCCAAGGGCAGCGTGATGCTGCACCTCAACGTAGCCACGCTTACGGCTCAGGTGCTCAGCTCAATTGATTTCTCAAAGAAGCGCAACGGCATCGTCTATGACACGATGCAGTTCACGAGCCCCCATTACGTCGTCCAGGAGTGGGCGCGCTATGGCGCCAGGATCACGATGGTTGAGAGCGACGACGGCATCGGCGTGGACGTGCAGAAGATCTGCGACGCCATCACCGAGAAAACCGCGCTCGTTCCCATCAGCCACGTCTATTTCCGCAGCAGCTACCTGCAGGACGTGCAGCCCATCATCGAGAAAGCCCACAAAGTCGGCGCGAAAGTGTTGCTCGACGTTTACCAGAGCATCGGCACCGTGCCCTTTGACGTCACCAAAATGGGCGTCGATTACGTCGTGGGCGGCTCGGTGAAATGGGTCTGCGGCGGGCCCAACGTGTGCTACCTCTACATCCGCCCTGACCTGATCAAAGACTACGACCCCGCGCTCACGGGCTGGATCAGCCACGCGCGGCCCTTCAAGTTTGAAATGGAGTTCACCCCGCACGAGGGCGTGTGGCGCGCCAGCACCGGCACGCCGCCCGTGGTCGCGCTTTACTCCTGCCGGCCCGGCTACGAGATCATCAAGCAGGTGGGCGTCGAAAAGATCCGCGAGAAGAGCCAGCGCTTGACATCGCGCCTGATCGAGCGGGCCCAGGCCGCCGGCTTCAAGGTCAACACGCCGCTGGACCCCAAGCGCCGCGGCGGCACCGTGTGCATCGACTGGCCCGGCGCCGACAAAGCCGAGCAGGAGCTGATCAAACGTGGCTTCGTGATCGACTATCGCCCCAAGGGCGGCATCCGTGTCAGCCCGCACTTCTACAACACGGAAGAGGAGTGCGACGCGATCATCGCCGAAATGAAGAAACTTCGCGCCTGAGCGCAAGCTACAATGGCTGCGCGTAGAAAACGGCTGGGCACCCAGGAGAACTCATGCGCATAGCCCTGCTGGCAGTGCTTCTCGCTTCACCGTTGATTGCGCAGTCGTCCGTCGAGACCCCGCCCAGCAACACCGAGGCGCTGGCCATTTACGAAATCAACCGCGCCCGCGCCAATCCGCAGGCCTACGACACGGCCAATTCACTGGGCGGCATTCTGGCGGGCATCACTCCGGCGAGTCCCCTGGCGCTCAACGAGCGGCTGGTGACGTCGTCGCGCTTTCATTCAACTGAGATGGCGCAGAACGGCTACTTCGCCCACACCAGCGCGATCACTGGAAACCAGCCCAATCTCATGGTGCGCAACGCGGGATACCCGCTGATTTCGAGCTTCCCGAGCGCGGCCAACAACCTTGAGTCGCTGGCGTGTCAGTTCACTTCAAGCAGCGGCGGCATCAGCTACTCGGCGCCCAACGCCATTCGCGCACTGATTGTTGATTCCGGCGTGAGCCCGCCCGGCCACCGCTATCACCTGCTGGCCTGGGGTGGATCGTCGAGCGAGATCAACTTCTATCGCCAGTTCCGAGAGATCGGCACGGGCTATGCCGAGGGATTCCGCCCTGAAAGCCCCTTCAGTTCCAGCACGCCGCCGGACGGCAGCGGCGCTTATTGGGCCATCCACACGGGCGTGCGCGACACCGCGGTCTATTTCATCTGCGGTTTTGTGTACAACGACGCCAACACCAACGGCCGCTACGACCTGGGCGAAGGCCTCAGCGGCGTGACCGTTTCGGCCAATGGCGGCGGCTCGGTGGTCGTCAACGCCACCACCAACTCCGCCGGCATGTACTGGCTGAACCTCAACCCGGCAACCTGGACGCTGACCTGCAGCGGCGGCAGCTTTGGCGGGCCCACGTACGCGCAAGTCACACTTTCAACGAACAACATTGCCGTCGATTTCCGACAGGGCAACGTAAACGTTGACGTCAACTTCGGCGCATGGGGCGCATTGGCGGGCAGCACCGTCCAGAACGGCAGCACCAACCCCGGCCCCGGCAGCGGCGGAACGAGCGGAACCGGCAGCGGCGGCGGCTCGGGCGGTGGAGGCGGAGGCGGCGGCGGAAGCCCCGCCCCTTCATCTGACTCCGGGGGTGGCGGCTGCACCACCCAAGAAGCTCACGTGGCCGCAGGCCTGCTGGCGTGGCTGGCCCTTGGCTCGCTCCTGCTGGCACGGCTTACGCGCTGCCGCCGCCTGGCGTCCTGATTTCGAGGGCATCGCCCGCTTCAAGCCTGCCGCTGCATTTCGGCGGCAGGCTTTGCTTATTACCCCCGCGAATCCGTGTATTCTGTCCCACCTCGCCGTCGGGCGCGCCATTGAGCCCACGCGGCGAGTGCCTGCGGCGCTCCGTGAGCAGGCCAAACTCGCACGGCACCAGCGCGCGAATGCGGCGCACCACGCCCGCGCCGCCAAGAACGCACGCCGGTTGCAGGGGCCTGCCGTGCGAAGGCAGTGTGTCCGCCTCGGCTCGCTCCCTGCGGTCGCCATGCTGCGCCCCTGCCCGAAGCGAATACTCCTCTACGCGCAGCGGATAGGCGTGCTCCAGCGCCTCGATGGGCGTGTTGAGCGTGTTGGTCATGTGCGAGTGGGTGGCGCTGGCCCCAGCCTGCTCTCGCGTCGCGCCGCAGCCGCCTGCAACGGTCTCGTAGTAGGTAAACGGTTTCTCGCCCCCGCCGCCAATGGTCACGTTGTTCATCGTGCCCTGGCTTTGCGCGCAACCTCTGCCCCCCGCCGCCTTCGACAGCGCGCTCAGGCAGACATCAACGATGCGTTGACTCGTCTCAACGTTGCCGCCGGCAACCGCAGCGGGTCTGCGCGCGTTCACGATGCTGCCCTTGGGGGCAATCACGCTGACGCATTCGAAGCAACCGGCGTTGACGGGCGGCACTGGATCACAGAAACAGAGCGCAGCGTAGTAGCAGGCACTTTGCGTTACGGCGAGAACGGCGTTGATGCCGCCGCGCACCTGCGGTGCTGAGCCTGCGAAATCAAATCGCACGCCCTTGCGCCCCACCTGAAGCCTGAGCCGGATGCGAATGTCCGCAGCGCCCGCGCCGTCGTCGTCCATCACGTCATCGGCGCGATAGACGCCCGGCTTCAGCTTCCCCAGCGAGTGCAGCATCAGGGCGCGGCTGTGGGCCAGCAGCCCCTTGCAGCGACGCTCAAAGGCTTTGCCCTCGCGGCGCTGCAACTCCTGAAGGCGGGAGACTCCCCGGGCGCAGGCGGCGCGCTGGGCCGCCAGGTCCCCTTCGCGCTCTTCGGGCGTTCGCGTGTTGGCGAGAATCAGCGAGAGCGCTGCGTCATCGAGCAGCATGGGCGGAATGACCAGACCTTCGGCGATCAGGTCGGTCTGAGGTGACATGCTGCCGGGCGCGCCGCCGCCGATATCGGCGTGGTGGGCCCGGTTGGCGGCATAGCCCAGCAAACGGCCGCCCGCGAATACAGGCGCCACGAGCGTGATGTCCGGCAGGTGCGTGCCTCCCCGGAAGGGATCATTCACCACCGCGCAGGTGCCGGCCCTGAGCCTTTGTCCAAGCGCATGCACCACAGCCTCCACGCTTGCCGGCATGCTGCCCAGATGGACCGGCAAATGGGCAGCCTGGGCCAGGAGGCGGCCATTGGCGTCAAACAGCGCGCAGGAGTAGTCCTGCCGTTCTTTGATATTAGGCGAGAACGCGCTGCGCTTGAGCACCTCGCCCATTTCCTCCGCGGCCCCCACCAGCGCGTGATGAAACACGCTGATCTCCGCGGCTTGCGCAATGTTTGCCATAACGTCCCCGGGCTCAATTCAACCCCGACCCCGAAACTGACCCCAACCCTTGGCGCGGACCTGCCTGCCGCGTCACCATCAACGCGCCGCTCTTCTTCACTTCCAGCTTCCAGCCTTCGGCCAGCCACAGGCAGCTCGACAACTCGGTCACGATGGCGGGGCCTCTCAGCCTGAAGCCCAGTGGCAAGTCGTCGCGCTCAAACACCGGCACACCCTGCCACGTCCTGGCTTGCGGCCGGGCACGCGGCAGCTTCGGCGCGGAAATGAGCCGTCGCTGCTCTGCCCAGACGCATACACGCACATTGACAATCTCGGCGCCCCGACCGCTGTGCACGTCGCCGAACTCGCGCAGGTGCGCGGCATCGAAGTGGCGGCGCCAGTCAGTGGTCAAAGGAACGTTGAGTTCAAAGCTCTGACCCAGATAGCGGACATCCAGGGAAGCCGTGCTCTTGAACGGCCCTCGCAGCCCGCTGGCGTGCAATTCGCTCCTGCCGCGCTGCTGGAGTTCGCGGGCTGCACGCCGGGCCTTTGACAGACAGCGCCGGTCGGCGCCGTTGAGCAACAGCGTGCGCGCAAAGTCGCGCGAGGCCGGAGTCTGGAGCATGCCCAGGGCGCACAGCAGGCCGGGGTCCCGCGGCACGAGAATCGTCTTCATATCCAGCAACTCGGCCAGCTCGCAGGCAATCAACCCGCCCGCGCCGCCAAAGGGCACAAGGGGCAGGCCGCGCGCGTCAATGCCGCGCTCAACGGTTACACGGCGCAGGGCGCGCTCGATGCCGGCAAGGGCCACACGCACCATGGCAGCAGCGGTAGCGCGGGCCTGCGGGCCCTTGCCCTTTTGCCCGACAAACAGGGAAGCGCAGGCCCGCTGCGCCAGGTCGTGATTCAACTCCAGGGCGCCGCCCAGCTTGAGCGAGCCGGGCAAACGACCCAGAACTACCAGCGCATCCGTCAGCGTCGCCTGCTTGCCGCCGCGCCCATAGCAGGCCGGCCCGGGCTTGGCGCCTGCGCTCTGCGGCCCAACCTGTAGAGCACCGGCTGCATCCAGCCAGGCCAAAGAGCCGCCGCCCGAGCCTATGGTGTGAATGTCCAGTGAGGGAGTACGCAGGGGCAGGCCTGCGATCTCCGTGACGGGGCGCAGGCGGGCCTCGCGCGTCACCAGTGAAACGTCCGTGCTGGTACCGCCCACGTCAAAGGCAACGCCGCTGTCGCAGCCCTCGGCATCCAGCGCTGCGCGAACACCGGCAATACCGCCGGCCGGGCCGCTGAGCGCCAGTTTCACGGGTTCACGTGACGCAAGCGCGGCAGGCAGCCAGCCGCCGGCGCTGTGCATGATCACCACGCGCGCGGGCGCAACCCGCTGCTCCAGCGCGTCAATGTAGCTGCGCAACAACGGCATCAGGCCCGCGTTGGCCGCCGTAACCAGCGAACGCTCGTACTCGCGGAACTCCGGTGCAAGCTCGCTGGAGAGCACGACGGGGATGCCAAGCTCGCGCAAGCCGTCGGCCAGCGCACGCTCGTGGGCAGGGTTCGCATAAGAGTGCAGCAGGCAGACAGCCACGGCCTGCGGCTTCAGCGCGGCCACGGCCTGGCGTGCGGCCTCGATTTCACCGGCGGTCAATGCAAGCTCAACTTGGCCCTGCGGCCCCAGCCGCTCTCCCACTTCCAGGCGATGCGAACGGGGCACCAGTTCGTTTCTCTGGCGCGGGGCCAGGGCATAAAGGTCGCGTGGGTCGCGGTTCTGGCGGCCGATGGCCAGCACGTCGCCCATGCCGCGCGTGGTGATGAAGACGACGGGGGCCAGCCTGCCCTCGAGCAGCGCATTGGTGGCGGTGGTCGTGCCGTGAATGAGCAAGTCGGCGCCGCCCAGTTGCGCCAGTGCCTGTGCCACGCCGCGGCTGGGGTCTTCGGGCGTGGTGGGAACCTTGGCGCGGGTCAGGCTGCGGCCGTCAAAGCGCACGGCATCGGTGAAGGTGCCGCCCGTGTCGATGGCCGCGATGGTGGGCATGGCTTTCATTTCGCCCCCGTCACCCGTTCGATCCAGGCCAAGAGCAGGCGGGCGATGTCCTCGGGCGCCTGGCGCTGGGCCACGTGCCCGCCTTTGACCCCGCTGACGCGCCCCTCGGGCAACCGTTTCCACCCTTCAAGCTGGGCAGGACTCGCACTGATGGGATCGTCACTCGAGTAGACCACATCCACCGGAATCTTGATCTCCCCCAGCCTGGCCCGCACATCGAAACCCTTGAGCATCGCCAGGCGCGCGGCCAGAAGCCTGGGGTCCACGCTGGTGATGCTCTTGAGAAAACGCTCGTTGGACTCCTCGTCCAGCCCCCCCGCGAGCTTCCAGCGCGCCAACGCCCGCGTAACGGGGCGCAGCACAAAATCGGGAAGCACCTTCACGGCCGCGCGACCCAGCATCGACGCGAAGGCCTCGGCCTCGTGGTTGAACGTGACAACGAGAAACAGCCCGTCGAGGCAGCCGGGCTGGAGTAGGGCAACCATCTGGGCCACGGCACCGCCAAAGGAGCAACCGGCCAGCAAGCGCCGGCCACCGGGGCGCTCCTGAAGGCGAATGGCAATGAGCCGGGCGAGTTCCTCAAACGAAACCCGGGGCAGGGTGGGGTAATAGAAGGGCTCAACCCTGACGTGGTCCGGCAAGAGCTCGACCACGGGCTCCATCTCTCTGGCATTGCCGTCAAGCCCGGGGCAGTAAAGGACACTGACGCTTTCGGCCATACCCCTGCATAGATTGGGCGGCGCGAAAATGAAAGCGGGCGACCGCCAGGGCCGCCCGCCGCGCTGAGTTGCCGCGTTACTGCATGACGGGCAGGCCGGCCTTCTGCCAGGCGTCAAAACCACCCTCGATGTTCGACGTATCAATTTCCTATCTGACGCCGCACTTCAAAATCGCTAGACCAGGTTATAGTTTTGCTTCATGATAGCATATAGGAGCGGTTATGGTTAAAATTTTCAAGTCATTGGGATTTCTAGCTCTGATGTTCGTCGCTGTTACCTCGGTTTCAGCAAGCCAATCCGGAACTGTGTCGAGTGGCTGGCTGTCACCTGCTGTTGGAGGCATCACTGGACATAGCGGCTACGTCTGGGTTCTGGGGAGTGGAAGTCTAGGAAATGCACAAAGCGGGGTCACCTACAATAACTGGGTGACGACTTGGGCCGATAAGCGTTTTCAGGGCTCAATCGATGACCCAAACGCAACGTGGATTATCGATGCTGCCTTTCACAGCGATATTAACGCTAAGATAATCGTGTCGCGTCAGAGATCAACGGGTGGAAATGTTCGTGCGGAAACGACCTGCACTGCGGAAGTTCGCGGGGATTTCAGCGCGTTTACTGAAATGCAAACAGCAGTCGACAACATTAGTAGTTCGTCGCAAAGTACATACGCAGCGGTTGGAGGTGGTTCAACGCCGATTACTTATCCCACGGGGGGCTACTTGGACCACAAGTACATCCCCACAGCCTGGTCTGGTAGTCAAGATAATCCATTGACAGTCAACTGCTACTGCTCCCAAGCGTACACCGGGAGCATTTTGGTCTTTTATATGTATGCGCGAGGCAAGCAGTACATCCACAACAATGGCGAACAGAACGCCAGCCTGTCCACCACGATTTTCCACACCAATCCTGCAACGCCGGGGTGGAATGGCACGCTCCTTGTGTTTGACTCTTTCGGGTTCCCGGTTGGATCGTGGACGCTGCCATAGGAGCGGCGGGGGGCATCGGCATGCGTCACAAAGCAAGAGTTGTGCTCCCGTGTGTCCTTGCGCTGCTGTTGAGCGTGGGATGGCTTACACACCGATACTCCACGCCTCGTGTCGATGATTCATCCCAACAATCCGGTGGGGCGACCGAAATCGAAAGCGAACCCAGCGGCAATTTGTCCAGGAAGCAGAGTATCGAACAACCTCTCGCCGGGGAGCGGGAATCAACATCTACACCGCTTCCATCCCGGGCAGTCATTAACATTGTGGTGCGTTGCAGGAACTCCCGCGGCGACGCGATATCGGACGTCACAGTGAGCTTTCGTCTTTCACTGCTTGAGAAGCGAATGGGTGATGTTGTCAAGACTCGGACAACACGAGCAGACGGGTCGTGCGACATTTCCTGTGAAAAAGGTTCTCGTGTCCGCGTGGATGTAATAGACGATCACTGGTTCGCTGCGCCCGTGGAGGCCATCTGCACCATGGACCAGTCCCTTGAGTTGAAGGTCCAAAGGGCTGCGCCGATCAAAATCAGGGCCGTGTATGATGACGGCGTGCCGGTTACAGGATTGGGAGAAGTCTGCGAGGCCGCTAACGCGGTAATGACACGTGGCAAAGCTGCTGTCAGCCGCAATTACAGCTTTGCACTGAGCTTTTCACTTTCGACAGAGGGGACAGCCGAGATTCCGAAGGTGCCCGCCGAGATGGCACTCGTTTTCACTCTCGCCTGCAAGCGTTCCGGCTATAGCAAGTCAATTCACCGTATTGATGCCGCACAGATCGTCTCGGGACAGGAACTCGTATTGGTGGCGTTCCGCTCTCCCGAAGCAGGAGGGCTCCGCGTCACATTTGGCGAGACACAAGTTCCAGGCGATTGCACCCTAATTCTTGAGCCGGCGGTTGGCGCTGCGAGCACCTTCCCTTTGCGTGAAACGTATACGTCAAGCTGGGATTCGGGCAGCCTGAGATCAGGCCAAAGTTACAGGGTCTCCGTCACCGGACCACTTGCAGGGCGTTCTGAATGGGTTACCGTGCCCTCCGGACAAACGGTCGAGATCGTCGTTGCCTTAAAACCGTCCGGGGGGGCGAAGCTCCGCATACTAGACCCGGGCGGGAAGCCAATAGCCAATGGTTGTGCCGTAATTGGACCAAGGTTAGTTTCTTACAGTCAAGGGAAACCGCGCCTTGGGGCAGGCAATGTCTCCGATGAAACAGGGAACGTCCACTTGACAGGGCTTCCACCGGGGAACATCGAGTTGTCCGTGGAGGCGTGGGGTTTCGAGCTCTCCCGCGTCTCTGTGCAGATCAAATCAGGAGAAGATACTGACTTGGGAGATGTGGTTCTGCACCGGGCAAAAGGCGAAATTACAGTCATCCTGACCGGGATGTCGTCTGGACAACGTTATCGAGTTGGAGTGGGTCAGCGCTTCAGCAGCTATGTCGTAGTTCCACCGCCGATTGTCGACGGAGAGACTTACGTTCTCCAGGGGTTGCCTTGCAGGCAGTATGTTGTCGCAGTTACGTTGGAATCGGGCGGTATGGTTGTTTCGCGTGAAGTCGAGTTGACCGACTGGAGTTCCGCCCAGACGGTCTACGTAGATGTAAGTGAACTGAAACCCTAATCGCGACAACTTGCTACGTGCCTGAACAGCGGGCGACCGCCAGGGCCGCCCGCCGCGCTGAGTTGCCGAGTTACTGCATGACGGGCAGGCCGGCCTTCTGCCAGGCGTCAAAACCGCCGACGATGTTCGAAACGTTTGTGTAGCCCAGCTTGCGCAGCGCGCCTTGGGCCATGCCGCCGCGCATGCCGCTCTTGCAGTAAACCACGACGGGAGCGGCAGGATCAGGAATCTCGCTGGGCACGGTCTGGAGGATGTTATCCAGGGGGATCTGCCGGGCACCGGGGATGGTGCCGGAGGTGATTTCCTGGGGCATGCGAACGTCAATGAGTGTCAGGCCGGTCTTGGCGTCCTTCTTGACCTTCACGGCCGTGACCTTCTTCGTGGCGGCCTTCTTCTTGGCGGTCTTTGCAGCGACAGTCAGCGGTTCAAGGATTGTAGCAGCTTCGGTAGGTCTGAGGCGCGGTGGCAGTTGCATGAGGGCTCCTGGGGTCCGAGGCACTTCGGATTCGTCCGATTTCAAAGTCTGCTGCGGGAAAATAATTATAGCGTTTGAAGCCGCTTAAAGGAAGCGGCAAGGCCTTGACTGCCCTCAAGCGGCAGCCTAGCGTCTGCGCGCCGCCGGTGCCGCGCAACGGGCTTGAGATGCGGGCCTTGGCGGCACCGGGCATTCTTCCAAACGTGCATCCAGTCACTTGATATTGAGGGCTCTGAACATGGCATTCTCGCGTCCCAGACTTTCCGTCGTTGGCGCCGGCTTTGTGGGTTCCACCGTGGCGCAGCGCATGGCCGACAAGGAACTCGGCGACATCACCCTGATTGACATCGTGCCGGACATGCCCAAGGGCAAGGCGCTCGACATGTTCGAGAGTTCACCCGTGGAGCGCTTTGACGCGAAGATCACGGGCAGCAACGAGATCAAGGATGTCAAGGGAAGCGACGTCGTCGTGGTGACGAGCGGCATTGCGCGCAAGCCGGGCATGAGCCGCGACGACCTGCTCAAGACCAACGCGGGCATCGTCAACGGCGTGATTGACGCCGTGAAGGAGCACGCGCCCAACGCCATCCTCATCATGGTGACCAACCCCCTGGACGTCATGACCTTCCTGGCCCACAAGCGCTCGGGCTTTCCCAAGAACCGGGTGCTGGGCATGGCGGGCGTGCTGGACAGCGCGCGCATGGCCAGCTTCGTGGCCGAAGCCCTGAACGTCAGCGTGAAGGACATCTCGCCCATGGTTCTGGGCGGCCACGGCGACACCATGGTGCCGCTGCCGCGCTACACGACGGTCAGCGGCATCCCGATCACGGACCTGCTGCCGCAGGACAAGATCGACGCGATCAACAAGCGCACGCAAAACGGCGGCGCGGAGATCGTCAACCTGCTGAAGACCGGCAGCGCCTACTACGCGCCGGGTTCAAGCGTCGTGGCCATGGTTGAGAGCATCGTGAAGGACCAGCGCCGCATCCTGCCGGCCTGCGTGCTGCTCGAGGGAGAGTACGGCCTCAAGGGGAGCTGGCAGGGCGTGCCCTGCGTGCTCGGCAGGAATGGCCTTGAGAAGATCATCGAACTCAAGCTCAACGACGCCGAGAAAGCCCTGCTGGCCCGCAGCAACGAACACGTCGCCAAGGCCATTGAAGAGTGCAAGCAGGTGCTGGGCCTGTAATCCGGCGCTCAATGTTCAACAGCCTGAACAACAGGGGCGCGGCGATAGCCGCGCCCTTTTCTTGGCCGCGCTCAAGTGGCGGGGGTGTTCGTCCGATAAAGCAGAGTGCGCTGTGCGCACTTCGCCCCATCCCGGAGCCACGCGTGAACACGGAAACAACGGCGGGACTCGCCAAGGTCGAGGTCATCAAGTTTGACGAGGGAGGCCTCAGTTCCGCCTTCAGCGAGTATGTGCCCAGCGAGCAGGAGTTCACGCTCAGCGTCAACGACCAGTTTGAAACCTCGCTTTACTGCGCCCCCCACCGCGTCAAGAGCCTGGTCATCGGCTTTCTGGTGGGCGAGGGCATGCTCGAGAGCGAGCGCGAGTTCGTGGCCATCGAGACGGACCTCAAGCACCACATCATCCGCGCCACCGTCGCGCCGGAAGCGGCAAGCCGCATGGCGGCACGCGCGCTCAGCGGCCCCTGGGGACGACTGGCCGAGCCCGAAGTCTCACGCAAAGTGGACTCCACGCTCAGCCTCAAGCCTGAAGCCATCCAGAAGCTTGCTGCCTCCTTCAAGAAGCTGTTCCTCAGCCTGAAGAGCAGCGAGAAGATGTGCTACCTCGCGGCGTTTGCGCAACCCGACGAAATCCTGAGCTATGGCGAAGGCTTTCATCGCGTCAACGCGCTCTATCGCGCCCTGGGCGAACTCGTGGCCAGCGGCGTCAAGCCTGAAAACCGCATCGCTCTCGCCAACTTCGGCCTGACCAAGCAGATAACTCTGCGCCTGGCCCGGGCCGGGGTCAGTTTTGCCATTACCGCCGCGCCGCCCAGCAACGCCGCCATTGAGCTGGCCAATCAGCAGTACCTGTGCATCTGCACGACATCCATCGGCGGCCAACTCAACGTCTACTCCGCCCCCTGGCGGGTGCTCTAGCAGACTGCTGAAAAAGTCCTTTTCGGCAGACTGCCCGGCCCGCGCGACCGCACGGGCCGGCAAAGTGACGGGCTTTGCCCGACACTTTGGCCTTTGCCTTCCGCTGAAAGAGTCGGCATTTCGACTTTCTCAGCGGCCTGCTAGCGCAGGGGGCGAAGGCTGCGTCGGCTACTTCCACCCGGCGTTCCTGAGCAGCTTCTCGTCGATGGTGCCCGCGGGAAACATCCGCTGCATGTGGGCGAGAACATACTTGCCGATGGCATCGGCCTCGAGGTTGACTTCATCGCCCGCCCTTCGCGCCTGCAGGTTCGTGACATCCCAGGTGTGCGGAATGATGGCGACCGTGAACCAGTCAGGGCCAAGCTCGGCAATCGTCAGTGAAATCCCGTCCAGGCACACGCTGCCCTTGTGCACGCACTGTCGCGCGAAATCGCCGCCGCACTTCACTTTCACGCGGCGCTCGCCCTGGTCGCCCTTGATCTCGGCAATGCTGCCTACACCGTCCACGTGGCCCTGCACGAGGTGGCCATCCAGGCGCGCGCCGGCCTTGAGCGCGCGCTCGACATTCACCCGAGATCCCTTCTTGAGCGCACCGAGGTTCGTTAGCTTCAGCGTTTCAGGAATGGCCTCAAAGGTCGCCCGCCCCCCGGCCAGCTTCGCCACGGTCAGGCAGCAGCCGTTGATGGCCACGCTGTCTCCCAGTCTGATGGATGCCGCATCCGCGAGGCTTGACAGGTCAAGTGTCAGACGCGTCACGCCCCCGGCGGGCGCAACGTCAACGACAGTCAAAGCGGCTTCAATGATTCCCGTGAACATGAACCTCACCCGTCTGTGGCGCCCTTGTGGTGCTGCCTCAAGCCTGCATCAGGCCATGCGCCGCCTCTGCCCGGCCGCCAGCACCAGCAATGCCAGCGCCGCCGCCAGGGCATAGCGCGAAATTGCCGGCGTGTCGCCTGCGGTGCAGCCGCCGCCGTCGTCGCTGGAGCCATTGCCCACAGCGATGGACAGGCCGCGGCTGTCCGTCGCCAGCGCGGCATCCGTGACCGTAACGGTGAACGCATAGCTTCCCGCGGCCGTGGGGATTCCGGAGATCTCACCCGTGCTCTGGTTCAGGTTCAGGCCCGGGGGCAGGAAGCCCGCCGTGACATCCCAGACCAGGGGCGCCACGCCGCCCGTGGCCGCAAGCTGCGACGCATAGCCGCTGCCTGCAGTTCCCGAGGGCAGGCCTGCCGTCGTGATGAACAGGCCGCCCGTCGACGTGCCCACGGTCAAGGTCAGTGCCGCGCTGCCCTGCTGGGGCGAGGCGGCGCTGTCTGTTGCGCGCACAGTGAAGTTGGCCACGATGGCGCTTCCGGGCGTGCCGGAGATGACACCGTTGGACGAGAGCGTGAGCCCCGCCGGCAGGCTGCCCGCGATCACGGCCCACGTATAGGGCGGCTGGCCGCCCGAGGCGCTGAGGCCCTGCGAGTAGGCCTGCCCGACGATGCCGTTGGGCAGCGTTGTGGTAGCGACCACAACGGGCCCGCCGGGCGAGCCGCTGGGGTCGACAATCAGTGTCAGGGGTCTTGTGCCGGGGGAAAGCGCGCTGTCACGGGCACGCACGGTAAAGTTGAACGTGCCGGCAGCCGCGGGCGTGCCGGAAAGCAGGCCCGCCGCACTGAGGGTGAGGCCGGGAGGAAGGGCGCCGGCCGTGATATCCCATGTGTAGGGTGCTGTGCCCCCCGTGGCCTGCAGCGTCTGAGAGTAACTCAGGCCCACGGTGGCATTGGGCAACGAGGCAGTCACCACGCTCACTCCCGCGCTTCCGGAGATGCCGCTGTAGGCCGGCGTGAGGAAGCGCAGGATGCGCTGCATCATGTCGTCGCGCGTGGCCGAATTGTTCAACGTCTCCAGCGGAAAGCCAAGGTTCACCAGAGGCGGCGAGGCAAACTGGACTCCCGCAATCACGCCCGCGCTGTAGGTCAGGCACGCCGTGCTGCCGCCGCTGACGGCCAGCACATCGGGGTAGCCCACGGTGTACGAAAAGCCGTTGCCGTTGTCGAAGGCGACGTTACTCAAGCCTGCAAAGATGCTGCCGCTGACGCCATCGACTGTCCAATCGTTGCTGGAATCGGCGACATAATCGGCCTTGAGCACGCTGTTGTAAAAGGCGCGATCGGCGCTCGTGGGCCCGCTGGAACGGTCCAAATCCCAGCCAATCTCGCTGCCACTGACCAGCAGGGCCCCGCCGCCGGTGCGAAAGGCGCTGACCAGGGATTGCTCGGTGGCGGAGAACGTTTCGTCGGCCGTGCTCTCATTGCCGAGCACCCAGTCCACGGCGGCATAGTTCGTCAGGCTGACACTGCCGCTGATGACGGCCTCGTTGCTGCATGAGTCGAAGTGCCACGTGCCGCCCTGGACCGTGTTAGCCTTGGCAGCGCTGAGCGCGTGGCGGCGCACGGTGTCAAAGGTGTTGCGCACATGGAGGTCTCCGGTGCTCAAACCGCTGCCCTGCTGGTAGTAGGTGAACTCGTCGTATCGGTCATAGCCGCTGACAATCAGCAAGGGCGTGGGCAGGGTGCCGGCCTGGGCATCAGGGGTGCGGGCGCAGAGCACTTCGCTGGCCAGGCTTTCACCGCCGGCATTCAACGCCGTCACCTTCGCAAAGACGGTCTGGCCGGGAGCGAGCCCCGTGATCAAATGGCTGGATGCGCCGCTGGCCGCGCGCCCGTCATCAAAGGCAAAGCCGTCATTCGAGAGATAGACCCGGTAGCTGGTCGGCACGGCACTGGCCTCGATCGGGTCATTCTGCGCCGACCAGTTCAGGGTGACCTGCCCGCTGCCGGAGTTGATCATGCGCAGGTTGACCGGCGGCAGGGGCAAGATGGTGGCCCCGGCGTTGAAGTAGCGGGCCACGGCCTTGTAGATGGCGCGCCCCATCGTGTGCTTGCCCCTGGGACTGCGCAGCCAGGCCGCATCCTGGATGTTGTCGTGGAACGCCGTCTCCACCAGCGCGCTGGGGCAGCTCGTGGCGCTGCGCAGCTCCCCGAAGTTGGCGCTGTTCAGGCCGCGATCCACCCAGGTGGAGTCGTGCAGGGCGCGCATGTCGTCCACAATCTGGTCATTGATGAGCTGGGCAAAGGCGACGCTCTGCGCCAGCAGCGCCGAAGAATGCTGCGTGCTGCCGCCGTTGTTGTAGGTGTAGGTCACCGTGCCGCGCGCGCTCGAGGGTGGGGTCTGGCCGCTCGCGTTGCTGTGCATGGACAAGAACAGGTCAAAGCCTCCCCACCACTCCATGTGCAGGGGACGGCAACTGACGTCGCCTGCGTTGTAGACGCTGCCGGGGGCACCCACGAGCTCGGCCCAGTAGGTGCTCTGCTCTTCGTAGCGCGGGTGGCCGCTGTGGCCCGTGCCGCCGCCGACGCGGACGCCATCGGCGATGACGACCTTGCCGGTGGTTGCACTCTGGTTGGACAGCTCAATGATGGCGTCGCTGGCGGCGTTGAACTCCCACTCACCGAGATAGAGCCAGCGCCCGCCCTGGATGCTCTGGTTCGCCGCCACGTTGGCAATGCCCCCCGCGTGGAACACCCGGTAAAGCGCGTCCGTGGCACGATCGCTGCCCGCCGTATAACGCACATAGACCGGATAGCGCCCCTCAGCCGTAATGTCGAAGGTCCAGCGCGAAACCGCGCTCTCCGTCAGGCTGGTGCTCGCCCACCGATAGTTCGTGCCGTAATAGCCGCTGACGTTGCTGCTGTTGGTCCAGGTGCCGGAACTGGTGTAAGTGGTGTCGCCGTTGTCGCCAAAGAACTCCTGCGTGTTGAAGCTGCGCTCGCGGGCGCAAACGACCTGAGCCCCGGCATTGGTGAGGTAAGGAATCACGTAGTCAATGGCCAGCAACGCGTTGCTGAAGTCCTCGACCACACCGTTGACGTTGCCGCGCTGGGTCGTCCAGCCCAGCGTGCTGTGCAGGTACCAGCCGTGACCGGGGCTGACGAATATGCGCCGGCCAGAAAGGGAGCCCGAACTGGGCCTCAGGTGCGGGTCAGCGTTGACCTCAAAGCCCGGGGCCAGGCAGAGCAGCAGGGCAAATACCAGCGCGCTCGAGATAGCGAGTCGTTTCATGGCACCCTCGAAGTCGAATCGCGCGCGAGTTTACCTTGCGCGACGACAACCGGCAGCCACAATGAACCCGCCCTGGCGCGAGGAACCCATGTTCAAGAGACTCTTTGGCGAACTGGGCCAGTCGATCGGCCTGCTGGTCTTGCGGCTGGCTTCCGGCGGCCTGATGCTTACGCACGGATGGTCGAAGATGTCGATGCTGTTTTCCGGCAACTTCAAGTTCGCCGACCCGCTGGGCATCGGCGAGGCGGCCAGCCTGGTGCTCGCAGCCCTGGCGGAGTTTGTGGCCTCGCTCTTTGTCATGGCGGGCCTGGGAACGCGCATTGCCGTCATTCCACTCTGGGTCACCATGGCCGTGGCCGCCTTCATCGTTCACGGAGACGATCCGCTCATTCGCAAGGAACTGGCCCTGATGTATCTGACGGTCTACACCGTGCTGTTCCTGACGGGCGGCGGGCGCTTTTCGCTGGATGCCCTTCTGACGGCCCGGCGCGCGGCCAAGAAATAGTCACTTCTGCATGTCAGGCGTGGCGGGTCCGGAGCCCTGGCGCCCTACCGCCGCCGCGCGAACGTCGTCAATCACGTAGAAGCAGCAGGCGTCCACCTGCCGGGCATCCTTCACCGCCTGCGTTGCCTTGCGCCGGGCGACCTGGATGAACAGCAGGTCCACCCGTCCGTCCCGGCCACGGCCTTCAAACTGGGTCACGCGATGGCCGCGCTCACGCAGGCGGCGGGCGACTTCGTCTCCCTGGGTGGTGAAGATACGCACGACCTGCTCGCCGAGCTTGATGAAGCGCTCGACGGTCATGCCCACAAACGTTCCCGAGGCAAAGCCCAGGGCAAAGGCGATGGCCACGGCGGGCTCTGAGATGTTGGTAATGACGCGCGAGATCGCAAAGACCCAAACCAGCGACTCGAGAAAGGCAATCACCCAGACCAGCCCGCGGTGACCCCCGACCACAAGGGCATGTCGTAACGTTCCCAGCGCCACGTCAAAGAGACGGGCGGCAAACACCAGCGCGGCCAGCAGAATCACGTCCCAGTTCACGAAGACTAGTTACAGGTCTTCGACGGATTGCACAAGACTTTCAACCTTGTCCGCCCAGGAAGCGGGCTCGTCGCCCACGATGACGCAGAGCAGGTCGCCCAGCACTCCTTCATACTGGGCCTTGCCCCAGTAGACGGCCTCGCGCACGCTTTCTTCGAGGTCGTTGTTGGGATCACCGGAAGAGCCGCACTCCGCGTCGGGGTGGCCCGCGAGCTGGTAATCGACGACGGCCTCGTCGAACTGGGCCAAAATGGCGTCGGTCTGGCGCCCGCCATGAAGCGTAATCCAGGAGCAGCCGCACTCCATGAGATGGGTGGCGAGGATGCGGGAGGCCCTGATCTGGGCCTTTTTGTAGAGACCAAGTTCGGCGCCGGGCAGAACGACCAGGGCCCCAAAGGGCGGCTTGGGCACACTCTTGAGGGCCTCATCGAACTTCTTGAGTTCGACGATGGTGACCTTGCGGGCGTTTTTCGTGGCGGCCTGGCGCATGCGTCGATTCTAGCAGAGGGGGCGCCTGTGGGCGCCCCGCACTCCGATCCTCCAATCTTTCATGGCGTCCTACGAGTCAAAGCCCGCCTGCGGATAACGCTTGGTCAGGTAGTCAGTGTCGTAGTACTTCTTCTCCTGCTCCGGCGTAAGGATGCCGTGCTCCTTGATGAGCTGCTTGGGCGTCTTGCCCGTCGTCAGGGTCTCCTTGGCGATCTTGGCCGCGTTGGCATAGCCGATGATCGGGTTGAGCACGGTCACGAGCGCCTGGCTTGTCTCGAGGTAGTTCTGGCAGCGCTCGGCGTTGAGGGTGCAGCCCGCCACCGTGTCTTCCGCAAACTTGGGCAGGAAGTTCGCCAGCCAGTTCATGCTCCAGAGCGTCGTACAGCACATGGTCGGCATCATGACGTTCAAATCCAGCTGGCCTGCCATCGCGCACAGGTAGACGGTGTGGTCGTTGCCCAGCACCTGGTAGAGCAGCTGGTTCATGCACTCCGGATTACTGGGGTTGATCTTGCCCGGCATGATACTGGAACCCGGCTGCACGGGCTTGAGCCGGAACTCGTCAAGCCCGGTGGTGGGGCCGCATGAGAGCAACCGGATGTCATTGGTGATGCGGGTGAGTTCCACGGCGGCCGTGCGAATGGCCGCGCTGAAGTTCAAGAAGGCCCAGCGCGAGTTCACGGCCTCAAAGGGGTCTTCCGGCTCGCGCACCTTCAGCCCCGTGAACTGCTGCAGGTACTTGTAGGCCACGGGCCGATATCCGTCGGCCGTGTTCAGGCCGCTGCCAATGGCGCTGCCGCCCAGGGCAAGCTCCAGAAGTTTGTCGGCGGCTTCCTTCAGATTCTGCCGTACATGGCGAACGCAGTTGCGCCAGCTCATGAACTCCTGACCCAGCGTGATCGGAACCGCATCCTGCAAATGGGTGCGACCGGACTTGATGACGCGGGCCCACTCCTTGCCCTTCTTCTCGCAGGCTTCCTGCACGGCCTTGAGGCCGCCATCGAGCCGGGGAAAGGCCAGCAGCGCACTGAGGTGCAGCACGGTGGGAAAGGTGTCGTTGGTGCTCTGCCCGTAGTTGACGTGGTCGTTGGGGTTGACCTTCACCGTGGGATCAAGCTGCATGGCGCGCGTGGCCAGCACCTCGTTGGCGTTCATGTTGATGCTTGTGCCCGCGCCCGCCTGGAAGACGTCAACGACAAACTCCCTGTTGTGCTTGCCCTCGATCATTTCATCGGCGGCACGGGCGATGGCATCGGCGATCTTGGCGTCCAGCGCCTTGACGTCACGGTTGGCCAGCGCGCAGGCCTTTTTGAGGTAGCCGTAGGACTTGATCAGGTCGGGCAGGGTGCTGCCGGTCTGGCCCGAAACGGGGAAGTTCTGGACGGCCCGCGCCGTGGAGGCGCCCCAAAGCGCGTTCTTGGGCACCTGCATCTCGCCCATGGAATCCTTCTCGATGCGATATTCGCTCATGATCGTGTCTCCGTATCCACCGGCACCAAGCCGCGGCCGTCGTTTTGGTTCAATAGCATGACCCGCCGCCTCATCAGCGGCATGAGGTCTTTTGGGGATAGACTACTTCGGGATTTCCGCCACCGCCTCGATCTCGACGAGCATGGAGGGCAGGGCCAGTCCCGCCACCGCCACGCAACTGCGGGCGGGCATGGGGTGCTTGAAGAACTGCTTGTAAATCTCGTTCATGGCCGCGTAGTGCCGCATGTCGGTCAGGAAAATCGTGGTCTTCACCACACGCGAGAGGTTCGAGCCCGCCGCCTCGCAGATGGCGCGGATGTTCTCCAGCGTCTGGCGCACCTGATCGCGGATGTCTGTGCCAAAAACTTCCCGCGTGCCCGGCTTCATGGAAACCTGGCCTCCAATGAAAAGCAGGTTGCCCACCACGCGGGCCTGGCTGAGGATGGAGGGGAACTGCGGGGCCTCCGACGTTTCAATCGTGCGCGACTCCATGACGTTCTCCGGTGAAGTGCGCGCGATGATAGCGGCCCTGCCGCCGCGGTGAAGTCTGAAACAGCCTTCCCCCCGGTTGACAGTCCAGACCCGCCCCGCTATCTCTAGCGCCCCTGTTCTGGCCGGGAGATTCCGTGATCAAGGCGACTGAATTGCGTGTGGGCAAGGTCATCATTCTCGATGGCAAGCTCGTCCGCATCACCAACTTCGAGCACATCACGCCGGGCAACTGGCGCGGCATTGTCCAGATCAAGTTCAAGGACCTGATGACGGGCATTGGCTCGCAGCGGCGCATCAACCCCGACGACAAGTTCGAGGAAGCCTACCTCGACACCAAGCCCATGCAGTTCCTTTACAAGCAGGGCGACGTGTTCGTGTTCATGGACAACGAGACCTACGAGCAGCCGGAAATTCCGGCCGACATCGTGGGCGAAGCCGCGAACTACCTGCGCGAGAACGACGAAGTGAAGATCTGCTTCCATGAGGGCAAGGTGGTTTCGCTGGAACTGCCGGCCAGCGTGGTGCTGACCATCGCCCAGGCCGAGCCGGGCATCCGCGGCAACTCGGTCAGCAACGTGTTCAAGCCGGCCACACTTGAAACCGGCCTTCAGATCAAGGTCCCGAACCACATCAACCAGGGCGACAAGGTCAAGGTGGACACGCGAACCGGCGAATTCATGGAGCGCGTCAACGATTAAGGGTGCCTTACCCGCAGCAATTTCCGGGCGGCGCCAAGGCGCCGCCCGGTTGCTTTGGTCATCCCTGCCGCCCTTCCACTTTTGGCGCGCCGCATTATGCTTGCGCGCGATTTACCGGCGCACCGGCCCCCACGGGGAGACGGCTGCGAACTGAAATGCAGAGCCCCATCCTGACGCCGCTCAAGCCTCCGCCTCCCAGCGAGCGTCACCGCGTCACCCTCCACGACCAGCAGCGGCTTGCGCCTGACTGGGGCGGCAAGGGCCCCTTGGGCGCCCGCAGCCGCGCC
>JAANMT010001065.1_pt1 | contig 28234 bp, 24 predicted proteins | sample 7279711 | NCBI WGS metagenome assembly JAANMT01 (sample SAMN14094538, study PRJNA606508) | bioreactor metagenome | isolation source: A lab-scale SPAN reactor treating ammonium-rich wastewater day 1 | place: Ireland: Galway | collected 2017-01-16 | reverse complement strand
GTAGGCTTTGAACGTATTAGCCGTGCGTTTTAACGCTCGGCGGCCTGCGGCGTGAGGGGTTCCACGCGGCGGACGGGCCGTATTCGAGGATCCCCTCTGCCCCCTCTGTGTCCTCTGTGGTTCAGTTGGTTTGTCCTTCACTCAGCACTTTCCACTCAGCACTCATCACTCTCACAGGGGAGAGGGGAGAACGACGTGCGTGCGGCGGGGTGGTGTTGTCTGTGCGGGCTGGTGACTTCTAACAACTGCCCTCTGACGCCTGACAACTGAAACCTGACAACTGACCCCTCTGCGGTTCAGTCGGTTTGCCCTTACTCACGACTCATCACTCGTCACTCATCACTTTTTCGTGCGCTATGGCACGACACCGACCAGCTCGACCGCGTCGATCTCGTTCCACGCCGCCAGCACCGATTGGTCGAGATAGACAATCACTCCGTTGACCGGGCGCATGACGTCGCTGATGTCGACCGTGAACACCCCCGGACACGGGGTATTGGCCGGCGCGTCGATGCTGTTGGGCAGATCGATCCGGTCGCCAGTCTCGGCGTCGACGACCGCGATGTTCACAATCGAGCCGGGGTTATACACCTGATACACGTTGACCTGCCGCGGGATTACGGGCGCAGCATAAGTCAAACGCAGCTCTTCAGCCGAGGAATCCGCCTGCGAGGATGCCCATGCGGTCTGCGAGTCGCGGCATCCGTCGGTGTTGGGCGCGCCGGCCGCCTGCCGTGCGCTCCACTGATCGCGGCTGTATTCCGAAGTCGCCTCGGCGCGGGACGCCCACTGCCGCAGCACCTCAAGCCCTTCGAGGTCGACCACGTCCAGCAGCAGCGCATACACCCCCTGACACAGCCCGACGCACGTCGCCCTGATCGTATAGGTCGCGTCGTCGGGCAGCCGCACGAGGTCGATATAGGCGTTGAGCGAGCCGAACTCACCGCTGCCGGAGTCGTCGTTCGAGGCGACCTGCGTGCCGTCTGGCAGCGAGATGTCTAGGCGCGGGTCGAGCGTGCCGCGCGTCAGCGCCACCATGCTCACGCGGATCGTTTGATCGGCCGCGCCGTCGAACGTCCACACGTCGGACGGGTCTTCGGTCGTAAGGCTGCCGGTGATCGGCACGCCGCTGGCGAGCGCGCTTGGCGTCACAGCAGCGGTCTGCGGCGAGTCCGGCGTGGCCGCCGGTGACGGGTCAGATTGAGCGAACGTACCGAACACGGACACGGCTAACGTCAGCAGCACGAGTACGACCTTCACGAGACTGTCCTTTCACTTCTGCAAGCCGAGGCATCCCGTGCATGTCACCACGGGTACGCGCTCTCCGCACAGTGTATCGTGAACCACCTTTGCTGGCTGTACCGTTTACGAAGCCAGCGCCTGCCAGCGCGGCGCGAGCAGATCGTACAGGTCGCTCAGCGGGATATCCACGATCTGCGGCCCCATTGCGTGCGGCCCGACCTGATACGGCGGGAAGTACACGCGAAGCACGCCATCCGCCAGCGCCCAATTCTGGAAATTCACCGGCTCAGGCGCGGTGCCGTCGGTGACCCACTGCGCATCGGCCATTTCGCCCATGCTGTTCAGGATCGACTGCGCCGCTAACCCCGACACCGCGAGCAGGCCGGTGTCCACGTCGCTGAAGATGTCCGCCAGCGTCAGCAGTTCACCCGTGTTCGCGTCGACCGAATATGTCTGGAAGTAGCCGTTGGGATGCGCACCGCCGGTGTACTCGGAGATCGTGAAGACGACCGACCGCGCCTGATCGGCCAGCGCGGTTTCCTCGAAGGAGATGTCGAGCGAGTAGCTAAACGTGAACGTGTCCCAATATCCGGCGGCCGCTGTGAGGAACTGCGAGCGCACTTCGCCGATCCAGCCCGTGACCACCTCGGCCGTCGCCGGATTGCCAAGGATCCACGTCGGGTAGGCAATCGAAACCTCGACACTCGCCTGACAAATCTCCGGATTGTCGTAGTTCTGCCCGCCGGCTTGGCACGGCATATCCTGTGCGGCCGCCGGTATCGTGACAATGAGCAGCGCCAGAATTCCAAGCAGCACGATACGTTTCATGTCGCCCTCCACTGTGAAATCAACCATTAACAGTGTAGCCCGAAACATGCGATCGAGACTGGCGGGATTGGTCGTCATATCCTACGGGCCAGCACCGACTAAACGACTCCTGAACATCGTCGTGATAGTGTCGGTGTCAATCCGGCCGGAGATACGCCCGCCGCTGTGGTAGGCTTATTTCGGATCGGCCATCTGCGCGTGACAAGGCGGCGCCATGAGCAAACTCATCCTGATCGTGGACGACAACCTGAGTGTGCGGACTCTCCTGCGCGACTATCTGACCGAACAGGGATATGCGTGCGTCACGGCAGGCAGCGGGCGTGATGCGCTGTTCACGGCCCGCCACGAGAAACCCGATCTGATCCTGCTCGACATCATGATGCCTGAGATGGACGGCTTCGATTTCCTGCGTCAGTATCGTAAAGAACGTGACACGCCGGTGATCCTGCTCACGGCGCGCGTCGAAGAAACCGACAAGGTGATCGGGCTGGAGCTGGGCGCGGATGACTACGTGACCAAACCGTTCGGCATGGCGGAGCTAGGGGCGCGCATCCGGGCCGTGCTGCGCCGCTATGACAAAGCGGCGGTCTCTGTGCCGGATGTGCTGCGTGCCGGCGGGATCACCCTCGACCGCGAACAGCGCACCGTGGCGGTATCCGGCCAGCGCGTGGATCTCACCCGTTCCGAGTTCGACCTGCTGGCTGTGCTGATGGGCAGCAGGGGCCGCACGTTCTCGCGCATGGATCTGATCGAGGCGCTGCACGGTGAAATCGCGCAGGGCGTCGAACGCACGATCGACGTTCATATCCGCAACCTGCGCGCCAAGCTCGAACCTGACCCCGCCGCGCCGCGTTACATCCTGACCGTGTTCGGGGTTGGTTACCGGTTTGCCGGCGAGGACTGATGCGTGTTTCGCTGACCGCTAAGTGGGTGCTCTCGATCGCGCTGGCGAGTCTGGTGGGGATGGCTGTGGCCGCTGTTGTCGTGAACAACGCCACCTCGCGCGATTTCGACCGTCTGCGCATCGAGCGCGAGGTTGATAACGTGACGACCGCCGCACTCCTCTACTTCGCACGAGAAGGATCGCTCGACGGCTTTTCGGGAATGCTGGGACTCCGGCGCGGAGCAGGGTTGGGCGAGGCTTCCAGCCGCGGGGGACTGCCTCCCGGCGTCGTGCTGCTCGATGCTGAGGGGAATATCGTGACGGGAATGCCACCCCTTGCGGGCGGCGTCCCTCCGGCCGGGATGGCGTTCAATACGCTCAGCCCGGTGATGCTTGATGACGGCACGCTCATCGGACAGGTGGCGCTGATCGCCTCTGGCCCGCCGCTGGATCCGCGCGACCAGATCTATCTCGACAACACAGCCCGCGCGCTGATGATCGGCGCGTTCGGTGCGGCGGCGGTGGCGGTGGCCGTCGGCGCGGTGCTTGCGCGCGTGTTTCTGCGGCCGCTGCGCGCGTTGAACACGGCGATCCACGCGGTCGAATGGGGCGATCTGAAGCAGCATATCGACGTGCGCGGCAGCGACGAACTGGCCGATGTGATCCGCGCCTTCAACCGGATGAGCGCCGAACTCGCCCGCGTCAATGCGCTGCGCCGGCAGATGACCGCGGACATCGCCCACGATCTGCGCACGCCGCTGACCGTTATACGTGGCTATCTCGAAGCCATGACCGACGGGGCGCTCACACCGTCTCCGGAACGGCTCGCTGCCATCCGGGGCGAAGTCACCATCCTGCACCATCTGATCGAAGATTTACGCACGCTGTCGCTGGCCGACGCGGGCGAGCTTCGCCTTGAGCGTCAGCCCATTCAACCGGCGGCGCTGCTGGCCGATGTGCGCGAGGCGTTCGCGCTGCAAGCCGAGGCGCGCGGTGTGACCTTGGAAGTCGACGCAGCGCCGAACCTGCCGCCGGTGATGGTCGATCCGCTGCGGATGACGCAGGTCTTCGGCAATCTGGTCAGCAACGCCCTGCGCCATACGCCGTCCGGCGGCCGTGTGACGCTGCGCGCGGCTTCCGCCGGCCCCGGCGTCGAGTTCACCGTCGCGGACACGGGCGAAGGCATCCCGTCAGAGCAGCTCGCGCACGTCTTCGAGCGCTTTTATCGTGGAGAGGCCTCGCGGCAGCAGCGAGAAGGCGAATCCGGGCTGGGGCTGGCGATTGTGCGCTCGCTGGTCGAGGCGCATGGCGGCGTGATCCGCGCGGAGAGCACGCCCGGCCACGGCACGCGCATGACGATCACGCTGGCTCCACAGGTTTTGGGTTCCCGTTAGAACCGTCGCGGCGCCGAACCGCGCGCCCGTGCGGACATGCTATACTTCGTGCATCGTCCGGCCCACTTGTCGGGAATACTGCTGTATGTCCGCCGCGCCGCAAAGCCTGCCGTCCACTCAAGAAGCCGCGCTCACGCCGCGCGAACGGCAGCTCGCCGTCAGCGCGACGTGGCTGATGATCGGTGTCGCAATACACGGCGTTATGGCGATTTTGCTGACGCTGATCGGCGTCGTCACGGCGCTGAACGGCGCATCGCTTGACAGCATCGCGTCGGCGCTGATCGGCGGTTTCGGCCCACCTGCGGATTACGCGTGGGTCGCGGCGTTGGGACTCGTGCTGCTCGCGGCGATTGCGCTGCTGCTGATCCGCACCGGCGTGCAGGCCCATGAGTGGTGGACGTGGATCACCGCGGTGGGCACAATCGCCGGCATGGTCGCCGCGATTGCAAGCTGGCGCTATCTCCCCGGCATCGTCACGATTGTGACGGTTGTTTGGGGGCTGCTGCCAGTGGCGCTGTTTCGCGGCGCGCTGCGCTCCAACCCGGTCGCCTCGAAAGAACTGCGCGAACGGATGCGCGGTGGGCGGGCGTTCGCTGTCTTCACCGTCTATCTTCTGCTGATGAGCGCCTTCGCGGTGCTGCTGTTCCTCGCCAACGCGCCGTTCAGCCGCGGCTTGGCGACATCCGTCACCGGCGACTTGGGCCGCACCGTGTTCGCCGGTGTGGTCGGCCTCGAACTGCTGCTGATTATGTTCATCGCCCCGGCTTTCACAGCTGGCGCAGTCACCGGCGAACGCGAGCGCCAAACCTACGATCTGCTTAAGATCACCCTGCTGCCGCGCGCCACGTTCCTGATCGGCAAACTCGAGTCGGCGCTGGGGTTCATCGTGCTGCTGCTGCTGGCCGCGCTGCCGCTGCAAAGTATCGCGTTCCTGTTCGGCGGCGTCAGCGAGGTGGAACTTTTCGTGTCGTTCGTCGTCTTAATCGTGACGGCGATTGCCTTCGGCGCGGTCGGCATCTACTTTTCGACGTTGACCGACCGCACCGTAACGGCCAGCGTGCGTTCGTATGCCACGGCGCTGATCGTGCTGGTCGGCGGGCCGGTGCTGGCCGCGTTCTTCGGCGGGCCATTCACCGGGGCGTACACCGGCAGCGGCACGGGATTCAACGGGTCGCCGGTGCTTGAGGCGTTCTGGGTCTATATCGGCGCGATCATCTCAAGCCTGAACCCGTTCACGGCCAGCAGCGCCAGCCAGACTCTGCTGCTCAATCAGGGCCGCACGGGTTTGTGGTCGGCGACGCTCAGCTCGACCGGCGGCACGATCCCGCTGGTGTCGCCGTGGATCAGTTACAGTGTGATTGCGCTGGCGGTGGCCGTCGTGCTGATCGCCCTCTCAGTCCACCGCATCCGTCAGGTCGAGGATTAGTCCAGTGACCAAGTCGTTCAAGTGGCAACCTATCCGTGATCTTGAGCCTGAGCTTTGGTCGTTCAAGAACACGGAGCTTCATTCTCTCGTGAGTGTGTGGGGGGAACAGCGCCAGCGCCTGAACGAGTCCGGTACGCTTGCGCCCTTTCTTGAGCGTCTTGTCCGACAGGTTGCGATTGAGACGGGCCTGATTGAGAAACTCTATTCGATTGAGCGTGGCATCACCCATGTCATGATCGAGCAGGGTATCGATGCGGCGCTCATCCCACACGGCGCCACCGACAAGCCTATCGCGACGGTCGTCGCACTGATCCGCGATCAGCAGAGCGCCGTTGAACAAGTATTCAACTTTGTTGGCGCGAATCGTGCGCTGTCCACTTCGTTTATTAAGCAGCTGCATCAACTATTGACCAAGAATCAGGAGACGACTACGGCGGTCGACCCGTTTGGGAACTTGGGGGAAGTCGAACTACTCAAGGGAGACTGGAAACGAACCCCCAATAACGTGCATCGTCAGGACGGGACAACTCACGAATACTGCCCGCCTGAACACGTTGTCGCTGAGATGGATCGGCTTATTGCATGGCACAGTGTGCATCTTGATCGGGATATCGCCCCTGAAGTTGAAGCGGCGTGGCTTCATCATCGGTTCACGCAGATCCACCCGTTTCAAGACGGAAACGGCCGAGTAGCGCGCAACCTCGCTACGCTGGTGTTCCTGCGGGCCGGATGGTTCCCGCTGATTGTGCTGCCTGATCCCGGTGACGATTCCGGCCGGGTTCGCTACATCGAGGCGCTCGAAGCGGCAGACCGGGGCGAACTGATGCCGCTGATTGATTTGTTCGCAAAGTCGCAGCAGCGAGCCTTTCTCGGCGCGTTGAGCCTTTCTGAGACCGTGCTGTCCGAGCGACAGACCGTCGAGTCGCTGATTAACTCGGCACTCAACCGACTGCGGGCTAGCGGTATCGTCCCGCTTAGCGAACGACGTCAACTGGCAGAGGAGAGAGCGGATTCCTTAGTCAGCCAGACCTCGGAACGGTTGACTTGGCTGCGGCTTGAACTGGAATCGTCTTTTCGCACAGCGGGCTACATGACGCAAACACTTCGTGTCCACGTTGACGAAGCCCGTAATGGAACGGATCGATCCCCGTATTTTCGGCAGCAGATTATCTCGATTGCACGAGGTCACGACTATTTTGCGAACCTGTCGGGCTATATCGCGTGGGTGCGTCTGCGCATTGTCATCAATTCGGTGACGACTCACGTCATTTTATCATTTCACGAACTCGGCCATGACAACACCGGGGTTATGGCCGTTTCCGCTTTTGCATTTCGTAAGACCAGCGGCGAAGAGGCATCCGACTCGACATGGCATGACTTGGAGCCATTAAGCGAGCTTCCGTTCAACTTCTCGTACCTTGACGACCTTGGAACTTTGACAACGTCGTTCGGTATATGGCTGGAAGACGTGCTCAAACTCGCCCTGATCTACTGGCAGAAAGGCATCTAGGCAGATGTCCGCTCAAGTGACTTTACAGACCGTCGTCCGGGCGTGGGAACGCCGCCGCCGCTTGAGCGCGTTTGTCGAGTCTCTTCCACGCGCGATGATCCCCGGCACGATGCTTGGCGCGGGGTTGGCGCTGTATTCACGTCTGCGCCCCGGCGTCGAAGATGTCACCGCCGTGACGATTGCGCTGGCCGGCGCGGCGCTTGGCGTGCTGGTGCTGGCGGGATGGGTGTGGCTGCGGCCGCGCACGCTGATCGACTCGGCGCGCTGGTTCGACATGCGCTTCGGCCTCAAGGAACGCATCTCGACGGCGCTTGAATTGATCGACGGGCGGATTCAGGCCGACGCCGGCCTCGCCGCGCACCAGCTCGACGATGCGCAGGCCGTCGCCGGCGGCGTGCGCGCTCAGGTGTTACTGCCGTTTACATCCGACCGGCGCGCATGGATCACGGTCGTCGCTGCGCTGGCGCTGCTAGCCGTTCTTATCATGCTGATTCCGCCGGTGTCCGCTGCTGATGCCGCCGACCGGGAACGCGCCGCCATCGCCGCCGCCGCCGATCAAGTGGCGGAGATCCTCGAAGACATCGCCGCCGACCCGAACCTCTCCGACGAGGAGCGCGGGCCGCTGCTGGAAGCCCTGCAAGCCCAGCTTGAGACCATGCGCGACCCGAACATCACGCTGGACGAGGCGCTGGCGACGCTGAGCGAGGTCGAGGGCACGCTCAGCGAACAGGCCGAGATGGCGCAGTCCGAGATTGAGGAACAGCAGGCCGCCGAGGACGCCGCCGCCAACGCGCTCGGACAAGGGCGCGAGGCCGCCCCCGGCCAGTCACTTCAGGAGCAGATCGAGTCGTTCGAGCAGTCATTGGGCCAGACGACTGACGAGCAGCTCGCGCAGGCGGCAGATGCGCTTGAAAACGCAGCCGACGCGCTGGAACAGACTCATCCCGAAGCGGCACAAGCCCTGCGCGAAGCGGCACAAGCGCTGCGTGAGGGGGATCGGGAAGCCGCTGCCGAGGCGCTCCGTCGCGCGGCAGAGCAAGCCGGGCAGTCCGCCGCCGAACAGACACAGCGGGCGCAGCAGCAGCAGTCGATGGAAGAGCGCGCACAGCAAGCCCGCGCCGCGCAAGAAGAAGCCGCCGAGTCATCGAGCGAACCCGCCGCATTCAGCCGCCCTGAAGAAGGGCCGGAAGGCTTGGGCGATGCACAGGATGGCGCCCAAGGCGAGGGCATGTTCGGCCAGCAGGCCAGCGAGGGCGAGACCGAAGGTGAAGGCGGCAGCTCGCAGTTGGCCCCGCCTGACGACGCCGCGCAAGGCAAAAACAATGACACGGGCGAGGCGGGCAGCGGCAGTCAGGGCATGGGGGACGGCGCCGCCGACTTGGGCGACGACGCATCAGCACAGGGCCAGCAAGGTTCACGGTCGGACAATCCGGACGAGAACAACCCCGACGGAACCGGCGTTCGCACGTATCAGCCCGTGTATTCGCCGCGATTCTCGGTGGAGGCGGGCGATGGCGAGGATGTGCGCCTGCAAGCTGATCCGGGCGCTGCGCCGCTCGATCAAGGCGAGTTCGACGACAACCCGCTGGGTGAATCGGTCGTGCCGTACAACACGGTGTTCAGCGACTATGCCGACGCGGCGAGCCGTGCGCTCGAAAGCGGCTATATCCCGCTGGGCATGCGTGACGTGATCCGCAGCTACTTCTCGTCGCTCGATCCAGCCGCACAGCCGTAGCGCACTGCCTCGTCCCTGTGAGAGTGCTGAGTGCCGAGTGCTGAGTGCCGAGTGTCAAGTGATGAGTCGTGAGTAAGGGCAAACCGATTGAACCACAGAGGGGGCAGTTGTCAGGTTTCAGTTGTCAGGCGTCAGAGGGCAGCTGTTAGAAGTCACCGGCCCACACAGCCAACACCACCCACTACCACGCACGCACGTCCTTCTCCCCTCTCCCTGAGGGAGAGGGGCCGGGGGTGAGGGTCGCACCAAGTGCTGAGTGTCAAGTGATGAGTCGTGAGTAAGGACAAACCGACTGAACCACAGAGGACACAGAGGACACAAAGGGGTCAGTTGTCAGTCGTCAGGGGGCAGCTGTTAGAGGCCACCAGCTCACACAGCCAACACCACCCCACCGCGCGCGTCATTCTCCCCTCTCCCTGAGGGAGAGGGGCCGGGGGTGAGGGTTGCACCAAGTGCTGAGTGCTGAGTAGAAAGTGCTGATCCGTATCGCGCTTCGCAGTATGCGGCGTGATATGGTCGCACCAAGTGCCGAGTGCTGAGTAGAAAGTGCTGACCTGCCCCGGTATCTCCCGCCGCCGAGACCGACCGTACAGTGCGATCTAGCTTTCTCCGCCACCCGATAGGGCTGTTTGCGGTACACTGGAGGCGTCAAGCATACCGGAAAGCACGCCCGCGCCATGATCGATTCGATTCTCGTCAATGGGAAGATCACCACACACGACCCGCGTCATGCGCAGACTTCCGCGCTGGCGATCAGCGGTGGACGGATCGTCGCGGTGGGCGCGGATCACGAGATTCTGGCGCTGGCGCGGCCCGGCACGCGGCAGTACAACCTCGACGGACGGCGCGTTACGCCCGGCCTGACCGATGCGCACCTGCACGGCCAGCTCACCGCGCGCACGCTCTCCGACGTCAACGTGATGAACGCCGCAAAGGCAGATGTTATCGCCCGTGTCGCAGAGCGCGCCCGCACGACTCCGCCCGGCACATGGATCCTCGGCGCGGGTTGGACGCAGGAATTGTGGGAAGGCAAGCACTTCCCGACCCGCTTCGATCTCGACGCCGTCACGCCCGATCATCCGGTACTGCTCGGCTCCAAGAGCCTGCACGCCTACTGGGTCAACTCGAAGGCGCTGGAGATCGCTGGCCTCACCCGCGACACACCCGACCCGGAAGGCGGGCAGTATCAGCGCGACGCGAACGGTGAACTGACCGGCGTCGTCTTCGAGAACGTGTCGGCCGTGCGCGCTCATGTGCCAACGCTGACCGCCGACCAGATCGCCGACCTGCTTGAACGCACACAGGAACGGATGCTCGCGCGCGGCCTGACCGGATGGCACGACTACGACGGCCCATCGTGCCTGAGCGCGCTGCAAGTACTGCGTGAGCGCGGCCGGCTTGCGATGCGGGTCGTCAAGAACGTCAACGTGCCGTACATCGAGCACATCATCCAGTCCGGACTGCGCTGGGGGTTCGGCGACGAATGGCTGCGGCTGGGCGGCTTGAAGATCTTCGCGGATGGCGCGCTTGGCCCACGCACTGCGCACATGCTGGCCCCGTACAACGGCGAGCCGGACAACTTCGGCGTGATTGTCACTGAGAAAGCCGAGATGCAGCAGTGGGTCAGCCGTGCCAGCGCGCACGGCATCCCGTCCACGATCCACGCGATTGGCGATGCGGCGGTGCGAACGGTCTTGGATGTGTACGCTGCCGTGCGGAACGAAGAGGCCGCGCGCGGCGAACACCCCGATCAGCGCCGGCACCGTATCGAGCATGTCCAGTTGATCCACCCCGACGACGTGGGGCGGCTCGCCCGGATGCACGTCATCGCCAGCATTCAGCCGATCCACGCCGTATCCGACATCGAAATGGCTGACGCATATTGGGGCGAACGCGCTCGTCTTGCCTACAACGCCCGCGTGCAGATCGACCTCGGCGCGCCGGTCGCCTTCGGCAGCGACAGCCCGGTCGATACGTTCGATCCGGTGATCGGGTTGTACGCGGCGGTCGCCCGGCGGCGAGCATCCGACGGCGCGCCCGGCCCGGAAGGATGGTATCCGGAGAACCGCCTCACGCTGGACGAGGCCCTGCGCGGCTATACCGAAGGCCCGGCCTATGCTGCCGGCATGGAGCAGCGTTTAGGCCGCTTGACCGCCGGTTATCTGGCGGACTTGGTCGTATGGGATCGTGATCTGTTCGATATCCCGCTTGATGAACTGCCGCATGCTCAGGTCGTCGGCACGATGACCGGCGGCGTATGGCGCTTCGGCGGCGTATAGAACGAGGGACGGTAGGAGGGACGATGAACGCTCGACACGCACGGCTCATCCGGTTCGGCGCGGCGCTGATCATCGCGGCGGCGGCGGTCATCGGCTGTACAGGCGCTGTCGAACCCACCGCCACGCCGACTTCGACGCCTACCGCCACGCCCACAGCCACAGCGACCGCCACCGCCACCGCCACCGATACGCCCACGGCAACACCGACACCGACTGCCACTGCGACCCATACCGCAACGCCGACCGCGTCGTTCACGCCGACGGATACGCCGACCATCACGCCGACGCCCGGCCCCGCCGCGCCGCGCGCCAGCTTCCGCATGGACACAAAGCGCCTCACGGTGAATTTCGACAACCGTACCCGCGGCCGGGGATCCGTGTTGTGGGACTTTGGCGACGGCACGACATCGACCGACTTTGAACCCTCGCACACCTACGCGGCAGAGGGGCGCTACGTCATAAAGCTCACCGTCAGCAACGTCAGCGGCAGCAGCACCGCCATTCGGGGGCTGACGCTGCGCCTGCCGACCTGCACGCTCTCGGTGCGCAGCCCGGTGACGATGCGGAACGCCCCGGATGATAGTGGGGCGCCGAAGGGGCGTGTCACGAGTGGGTCGCTGTCGACCAACTTGGCCGCATACGACGATGAAGGCAACACGTGGTACTACGTGCGCCGAACCGTCACCGGCTGGGTGCGCGCCGATTGGTTCACCACAATCACCGGCGAGTGCCCGACGCCGGAAGAAGAAGAATAGCGTCTCGCCCCGGATGCGGAGCTGCGGCTATGCAATGACCGCCATCGCGTCGATCAGGACGAGCATCTCTGGATACAGCAAGCCGGAGACCTGCGTCAGCGTGACCGATGGCGGCTCACTGAAGAAGTATTCCTTATGCGCCCGGCCGACCGCTTCCCAATGCGCGATGTGGGTGAGGTGGATCCCAACATGGGCGACATCGTCGCGGGTCGCGCCGAAGTGCCGCAGCGCATCGTCAATGATCTGGTAGATCCGCACGGCTTGTTGATACGGGTCGTGCGGCCCGACGATCTGGCCGTCCGGGCTGTACGCCCCGGTGCCGGACACGGTAATGATGCTGCCAATACGGACTGCGCGTGAATACGGAAATGTTTCGGCGAGGGCGGAACGAACGGGGATACGGGTCTGCTCGAACATGGCAATAATCCTTTACCTCTACTTCCAACATGCGCCGGCGCGTACGGGTTCGGGTTGACGGGGAAACTACGCGATTGCTCTATCACGGAACGGCGGGCCGGTGTATGGGGCCATGGCGTGTCCCTCCATGCGTAGAAGTCCGGTTGTTAGTATGATACATAGATGCACGAATTCGCGCGTTTCGCACGCGGTTCTGACAGGTTTGCGATGACTCCAGCGGCACGCATCCCCTACACCCGATCGCAGCTGGCGGCGGACATCCGCGCGCTCGGCGTCCTCTCCGGCGACGTCGTCATGCTGCACGTGAGCTACAAAGCTATCGGCGAGGTGATGGGCGGCCCCAACGAGGTCGTACACGCACTGCTCGACGCGCTGACGCCATCCGGCACGTTGATGATGTACGTCGGCTGGAACGACATTCCCGATCACCTCCACGAACTTCCTGAAGCGGCACAGGCGGTCTACCGCGAGCATTATCCGCCGTTCGATCCGCTGACGGCGCGCGCGGTGCGCGATCACGGCGTGCTGGCCGAGTGCGTGCGGACGTGGCCGGGCGTCCGGCGCAGCATGAACCCTGAGGCCTCGGTGTGTGCCATCGGCGCGCGTGCGGCGTGGATCACGGGCGATCATCCGCTGAACTATGGCTATGGGGCCGGATCGCCGTTCGCCAAGCTGGTCGAGGTAGGCGGTCGCGTGCTGATGCTCGGCGCGCCGCTCGACACTATCACCTTACTGCATCACGCCGAGAACCGTGCCCGGATGCGTCACAAGCGCGTTGTCCGTTATGCTGTGCCGCTGCTTCGGGACGGGCGCACGGTGTGGGTAAACGTCGAGGACTTCGACACCGGCGATCCACACGACACGTACACGTTCGAGCAGATCGCGCAGGCCCATCTGGCGGCAGGCGGCGGCAGGCGAGGTCGCGTCGGCAGCGCCGACAGCTATCTATTCGACGCTGGGGAACTCGTCTCGTTCGCGGTGGACTGGCTCGAACTGCGGTTCGGGGAATGACGCCCGCGCCGTCTATGCTTTGCTGGACGACGCCAGCTTGACACTGGGAATGTCGGTAGGCTGAAAGCGATGCAGGACAGACCGTGATGAGTCTGGGCCTTGACCCCCTACCCCCTAAATCCCCCTGTGAGGGGATGAGGGATCCAAGTTACAGCATCACCATGTTGTCGCGGTGGATGACCGTGTCGCCGTAGGAATAGCCGAGGATTTCGATGATCCGGTGCGATTTCACGCCGCACAACTGGCGCAGGTCTTCGGCCTTGTAGTTACTCAGCCCATGCGCGATCTTCTCGCCGTCCGGCCCGACAATCGTGACCGTCTCGCCACGGTCAAAGGCGCCGATGGCGCGCGTCACGCCAACGGGCAGCAGGCTCGCCTTACGCTCGACCAGCACGCGCTTGGCCCCGGCGTCGACGCACACCGATCCGTGCGGCTTGTCGGTCAGCAACCAGCGCTTGCGGCTCTGCAAGTCAACCTCGTTGGGATGAAAGCGCGTCCCGATCTTCTCACCGCTGATGAGGCGCGCCAGCACGTCCGGTTCAGCGCCGGATGCGACAATCGTGGTGACTCCGGCGCGGGTCGCGGTGTGCGCCGCCTCGATCTTGGTGACCATGCCGCCTGTGCCCAACCGCGACGCCGTGCCGCCCGCCAGCGCGTACACCGACTCGTCGATGCGCTCGATATCGCGCAGCAGGTGCGCGTTCGGATCGCGACGCGGATCGGCCGTGAACAAGCCGGGCTGATCGGTCAGCATCACGAGCAGGTCGGCTTCGAGCGAGCTGGCGACCATCGCCGCAAGGTTGTCGTTGTCGCCGACACGGAACTCTTTGGTGGCGATGGTGTCGTTCTCGTTGATAATCGGGATGATCCGCCGGCCGATCAGTTCGACGATGGTGTCGCGCGCGTTCAAGTAGCGTGTGCGGTTGGTCAGGTCGTCGCGCGTCAGCAGAATTTGCGCTACGACGATCTCGTAAATCTCGAACAGTTGGCTGTAGTAGTGCATCAGCCGGCTTTGCCCCACCGCGCTGAGCATCTGCTTGGCCGGCACCGACCGGTCAAGCGACGGAAAGCCCAAGCGTTCGCGGCCGGCCGCCTGCGCGCCAGAGGTGACAAGGATGATCTCGATGCCGTGCGCGTGGATGCGCGCGATCTGCTGAACCAGTTCGAGCATGCGCGGGCGCTGAAGCGCGGGCGTGCCGCCGGTCAGACTGCTGGTGCCGATCTTGACGACGAGGCGCGTGGTCGTGCGGGCCATGGTGATCCAGAGGTGTGCTGCATAGATGTGCGATCGCCCGATTCTACGGGGTATGGGGCGAAGCGTGTAGGGGATGTTTACCTGACGTTCACCGGGCCGGATCGTGACGCCGTATGGTACGCGGGTCATGCTCGATTCGATGTTCGATTGCCCGATTCGACGCTCTTGGATGCGGTTACGGGAATACGTCAATGCAATCATTAAGGATGCGTTGCCCCAGAAGTACTGGTAACGCGATCCGGGTTCCGGCTTTGCGCCTAGTAAGTTGAGCGTAAAGTGAGGATGCGAATGCCGATGTCAGGGTTCTTTGACAACTCAATCTTCATGCTCGATTCCGATGTACATTGAAGCAGTGTTAAAGTACGAGATCGCCATCGTGAAGCCTCCAACTCTTGCCACTCGCCCGATAACGCTCAGCGCACAGCCTAAGACGAAGAGTTTCTACACGGCACTGCGCGACTTCGACGTGATGCTGCACGGGGTGGTGGCGGCCTCTCCCCGCCAGATTCTCGCGCAGGCCAAAGACGTCATGCGCAAGTTCGACGCTATCATCGACGCTTGCGAAGAGTACGAAGGCGAGAAGGCGGCCTACTTCCGCCGGCTCAAGCTGCACGCCCAGAACATCAAGACCAACGCGATCGGGACGATGCTGCAAGCGGTTGAGAACGCGTCACAGTACAACACCGCGCGCCCGCGCTTGATTTCCCTGCTCGGATCCTTCGACTGGCACACGGTCGATCAAGCGCATGAAGATGACGTGCGCTGGGTCATGCCCGGCGAGGCCAACCGCATGATCGCCGCGTACCGTTTGGATCAACTGCTCAACGCCGGTCTGGTCGAGCCGACCCACTTCGCGGTCAGCACCGCCGAGGTCGCCAATTCGCTGATCGGCATCGTGCAAAAGCCGGTGCGCATCCGCAACGATGGCTTCGACTCGCTGCTCGCGCTTGAAGACACGCCGCTGGCCGATCAAGTCCGTCAGCTGCGCCGCGAAAACCAGCGCCTGCTGCTTGATACGCTGCTGATGACCACGGATGCCGTCCACGATCTGCCGCACTACGCCGATGGCGCATTCGGGTTCAAGCTGCTGGCTGTCGACGGAGAGATGCTGACGCTGGCGATGGGTGACGTGCTCAGCTCCGAGGCGCTGGGCATCCTCAGCCAGCAGCTCATCGAGATGCACGCGCACCTGCTGTACCTCGAATTGGACGGACAGCTCTATAACCTCGCCCATTGGAAGAATGTCGCACAGCACGCCTGATCGCTTCCCTGCCCTGACAAACGCCGCGCCGGATCCTCTCGATCCGGCGTTTCTGTTGGGGCGCGGGGCAAGCACGATGGGCGCCGCGAGCTGCGGATCGACGCACCACTCCACCGCGCTGGTAAGCACTCTGGTCAGCGCCTGATGAGATAGTTAACGCACAGTACGCCGATACGGGTTAAACTGACTGGTGTCATCATCACACTTGACTTCATCTTCTATGCACCACGCCGGCAAACAGCCTTCGTTCACCACCAGCCCGCTGTTCACGTACACGACGGATCTCGTGGCGGTGCTTGCCGACGGCGTGATCGTCGCGGCCAATCCGGCGATGATCGCCGTCGTGCCGGGCCTCATCGGCCAGCAGATCGACAACCTGATCCACAGCGAAGACTGGGAACAGCTTTTTGGCCGCCTGAGCAACGTGCCAAGCGGCGGGCCGATCATGGGCAGGCTTGCGACCCGGCCTAGTGTCGCGCTGTCGTGGGCGTGGTTCGACGATGGCGAGGGGCATACCGTGATCTCCGGCCGCGAGATGCTGCCCCGCGAGGAATACGATCGCAGCGCCACCCGCGAGATCGTCTTACGCGAAAAGGCCGAGCTGGAGACGCGCGTCGCGCAAGCCGAAGATTTCCTCGACTCGCTGATTAACGCCATGCCGGACTTCATCTACGTGGTCGACCGCAGCACCGCCATTACCTACTGCAACGACGAGTTCGCCAAGATCATCGGCTATACGCGGCGCGAAGACGTCGAAGATCGCTTGATCGACGATGTGCTTTCGCCGGATTTGGCGGCGTATCTCAAGTCACAGGTGCATCACGTATTCTCCACCGGCGAGCCGCTGCACGTGGTCGAAACGCTCGATCTGCCCGGCGGCCGCGTCCACGCCGACACGTACAAGATTCCGCTGACCGGGTCGAACGGTGAGGTCATCGCGCTGGTTGGGTCATCACGGGACATCACCGAGTTGATCGACACGCGCACCGCATTGGCCGAGCGCACCGCCGATCTGGAGCGCATCAATCACGCGCTGCGCGAAGCGGAGATCGAATCCGAGACCGCGCTGGAGAAAGAACGCGAGCTGCACCACGTCAAAAACCGCTTCTTGTGGGTCGTCGCGCACGAGTTCCGCACGCCGCTCACCGTGATCTCGCTGTCGATCGACCTGCTGGACAGCTACTTCGACATTATGACACCCGACAAGCGGCAGGATCAGCTCGTGCGTATGCGAAGCCAGCTCAAACGGCTTGGCGCGCTGATTGACGAGATCGGGTATATCCACCGGCTGCAAACGGGCGGGTTCACCCTGCGCGTCACGCCGGTCGATCTGCCCCGGTTCCTGCGCGCAATCGCCAACGAGACCGAGCTTGTGCGCGGCGAAGCGGGCCGCGTTACCATCACATCCACGCCGGCCAAGATCACCGCTGCGCTGGACGAAACGCTCATGCAGCAGGTGTTCTCGAACCTGATCTCCAACGCGCTCAAGTACTCCGGCAAACTTACGCCGGTGAGCGTCCGCGTTGAGGTGCATGGCTCAAAGATCCTCATCGCGGTCGAGGACAGCGGCATCGGGATCAGCAGCGACGAACTGAATCAGGTCTTCCAACCGTTCTTCCGTGGCAGCGAAACCACCGGGATTCCGGGCACGGGCCTCGGCCTGACCATCGTCAAGCAGTCGGTGGAGGCGCATGGCGGCACGATCCGGCTCGACAGCGTGGTAGGCAAAGGTACCACCGTAACCGTCGAACTGCCGCTTGTTGTCGCGCTGGATCAGATCGTCGTCTAAGCCGGTGTTCGTAAGTCGAGAGATTCGGTCTCCCATCTTGCAGCGTTAGTCGAACTATACGGCGCGGTGTTTTCTCATCACTCATCACTTTCAACTTCGTGCTTGGGCGCTGGCGGATGACACCGGCACGAAACGCGTACTGCGCACGGTGAACGGCGCGCTGATGCCGGCAAGCGCGATCGACTCGATCATGTCAGCGATTCCAGTCAGCTCCGCGCGCACGATCCCGCCTGCGCAGTCGAACGTCACCGAGCGCGCGCCAGCCTCGATTGGCTCCCCGAACACGGCATGCAGCCGCGCCATCGTGCTCGCCGAGCCGACGCGCATGTTCACGCCGTGCAGGCCGCGCGCCCCATTCATGTGCGTCAGCGCGGTCAGGTCGTCATCCGGCACGCGGCGCTCGCGCGGGGTGACGTCTTGAATGACGAACGGGAGCTGCATCTCCTCGACCCACGCGATCCGCCACTGCATCCACACGCCGTCTGGCCGCACACGCCCGCCGTCCAACGGTGCGCTGACGTGCGCGCCGCGCATGCGGATCTTCTCGGTGTCGGCGTCGAGGTCGTCGCTGAACAGACAGAACCCGACCGGGCCTTCGCCGTGTTCGAGCAGGAAGGTCAGATCGGTGCTGCCTTCCGGGGTCGGCGCGCCGGTGCGGGCGATCAGTTCGAGATACGCGCCGTCCGGCAGTAGGACAAGCGCATTGTGAGTCGTGCCGGCGCTGTGAACGCCCCCCGGCGAGACGGTGAACCCGGCAGCCTCGAAATCACGCGATGCCGCAGCGAGGTCTGAAACGGCGAGTATGATATGATCGAACTTCAGCATAGACCTGCCTATCTCATAAGGATCGGCCCGTAATCCAGCAAGCCGGAGCGATGAAGGGCAATTCGATGGCAACCATCATACTGGATGACCTCACGCTGTTCCATGACATAAGCGGCAGCGGCGAGCCGATTGTCCTGCTGCACGCCGGCATCTGCGATCATCGCATGTGGGATCCGCAGTGGCCGCACATCACCCAGCGTTACCACGCCGTCCGGCTCGATCTGCCCGGCTTCGGGCGCTCTACCCTGCCATCGGCCGCCTTCGCGCAGCACGACGTCGTGCTGCGCCTGATGGATCACCTCGGAATCAATCGGGCGGTGCTGATCGGCGCGTCGTTTGGCGGGGGCGTGGCGCTGGATGTCGCGTTAGTGGCGCCCGACCGCGTGCGCGGGTTGATCCTCGCAGCGCCCGCGGTGAACGGAGCCGTGCTAGGGCCGGAGGTCGAGGCGTTCGGCGATCAGGAAGACGCGTTGATCGACAGCGGCGATCTGGATGGGGCGGCTCAGCTCAACGTCGATTTCTGGCTTGTCGGGTCGCGCCGCGCGGCGGAGGATGTCGATCCCGGACTGCGACAGGCCGTTTTCAGCATGCAGCGCGGGTCATTCGACGTGCCCGTTCCTGAAGGCTGCCGGTCGATCAAGCTCGATCCACCGGCCGCGATTCGCCTGCACGAGATTCAAGCGCCGACGCTGGTCATCTGCGGGCTGCTCGATACGCCCGGCTTCGTGCATCTGGCCCGGCGCGCCGCGCATGAGATCCCCAACGCGCAGCTTTGGGAATGCCCGAATGTCGCGCACCTGCCGACGCTCGAAGACCCCGCATCCACGACGATAAGAATTGTGGAAGCATTGTCGCAGTTTATGGGATGATCCGGGTATTGACACGGTCGTTAATACACCTTAACACATAGTACTTGCGCATGAATCGAAATGAGAGTAATCTGATCGTGCGCTCTGGGTGACTCGGGGTGTTTTGACCCCAATCCGAGCGATGCTCGCCCCGCTTAGAAGTACCTCAGCCCCTTCCTCGCAGCTTCGAGAAGACGCAGGTGCACTTCGCAGGATGCGGCAAAATTGCAGTGTCAGGAGTCGCAGCAATGGGTGATCGTGTTCGCGGTACGGTGAAGTGGTTCAATGGCGAAAAGGGGTATGGCTTCATCGCCCAGCCCAACGGTCAAGACCTCTTCGTCCACTATTCGGAAATTCAGTCGAACGGCTATCGCACCCTGAACGAAGGGGACGAGGTCGAATTTGAAGTCACTGATGGCAAAAAGGGCAAGCAGGCGAGCGCCGTCACCGTCGTCCAGAAGTAATTCTGGTTCGCTTCATCAGAACACACCCGCCCGCGGAGCACATCCACGGGCGGTTTTGATTCGCGCGTACTGGGATGTGTCAGGCCAAGCGAATCTATCCCTCCGCCAGCCCCGCCACCAGCGCACGGAACGACTCGCCGCGCACCTCGAAGTTGAGGTAAGCGTCATAGCTCGTCATGCCGGGGCTGAGCAGCACGACATCCCCCGCCTGTGCGACGCGCGCCGCCTCAGCCACCGCCTCGTCCAATGTGCCGACCCGCGACATGATCGCTGTGTCACCGTTCACCTGCTCCATCGCGTGCAGCGGGATATCGCCGTCACGGCCAAAGCACACGATATGCCGGCATTTGCGCATGGTCACGGCCATTAACTCGTTCCACGGTAGTTTCTTGTCCGCGCCGCCCAACAGCAGCACAATCGGCTCGGTGTAGCTGTCGAGCGCCGCCAGCACCCGTTCCGGCGCGGTGGCGATGGAGTCGTTCACCCACGTCACGCCGTTGATGACGCGCACGGTCTCCAGCCGGTGCGGCACACCCTTGAAGGCCTTGATCGTCGCCGCCAACGGCTCCGGCGCGATCCCTGCCGCCCCAGCGATTGCGCAGGCCGCCAGCACGTTCGACACGTTGTGCGTCCCGCGCAGGGGGATGTCGGCCACGTCGCACACGTACTGCGGATCGCCGGTGGTGCTGCTGTGTCCGCTGACGAACAGCCGTTCGCCGGCCAAGAACGCCCCGTCGGACACGATCTCGCGCCGCGTGAACCAGCACACCTCGCCGGGCGCGAGTCCCTCCATCACCATGCTGCCCATGTCATCTTTGTTCAGCACTGCGATGCCCTCGCCGTTCTGGTGGGCGATCAACTGCGACTTGGCGTTCATGTACGCTTCCATCGTGCCGTGCCGGTCGAGGTGGTTAGGCGTGACGTTCAGGATCGCGCCAATGGTCGGGCTGGAGTGCATTAGTTCGAGTTGAAAGCTGCTCAGCTCCATCACCACGCGGTCTTTGGGTTGGATGTAGTTCAGCACGTCGAGCAGCACGCTGCCGATGTTGCCGCCGACCCACGTCTGGAATCCACCGGCCTTGACCATCTGGCCGACGAGCGTGGTTGTGGTGGTCTTGCCGGCGCTGCCGGTAATGCCGATCAGCGGCGCGGGGCAGCGGTCGACGAACAACTGCGCGTCGTTGGTGACGGGGATCTCGCGCGCGGCAGCCTCTACGATCAGCGGGATCGTCAGCGGCACGCCGCCGGACACGCACACCAAGTCGGCGCGGTCGAGCAGGTCAGACGGGTTCTCTCCCAGCACGAAGCGCACGCCGGGAAAGTCGTTCGGGTCAACACCCAACTGTTCCGCTGTCTTGCTGTCGGTGACGATCGGGCGCGCGCCGACGGTGGGAAGCCATCGCGCCAGCGCCTGTCCCTGCCGCGCGAACCCGACGATCACCACGCGCCGGCCGTTGAGGATGTCGAAGTGTTTGAGCATGGCACAGGCACCCGTTTTCAGTCGTCAGGAACGCGGATTCAGACGTCCAACGCTCCCTCTCCAAGTTGGACGGGAGGTCGGGGGCTGAGATTCAGTGATCCGCGGTGTGTTGGTAGTCACGTCCCCAGTGTATAGAAAACTGGGGCAAGGGAAAAGGTCAGGCAGGGGTTAGCGGCTAGTGGCCAGTAGTCAGTAGTCAGTTGGCAGGGGTGAGTGGCCAGTAGTCAGTTGGCAGGGGACAGGAGTGAGTTATCAGGCGTTCGTTGTTTGGGTTCAGATTTTCGGCCGACGGCTTGCCCCAATCATCTGCAACCCGACGCCTGCAACCTGACAACTGCACCCTGACGCCTGCAACCTGACGACTGTAACCTGACAACTGAGACCTAACGCCTGAGACCTGACAACTGCCCCCTGACAACTGAGACCTGACAACTTGCTTCTTATCCCCGTTCCGCCAACAGCCATGACCACGCGCGCCACGTCACGATTGCGCAGAGGGTGAGACTCGACGCCAGCAGCAGCGGATAGAGCACGCCGAGCCAATCACCGGGCGGACGGTCGAGCAGGCGCGCGCCCGCGGCGAGCAGCAGGCCGACGCCAGCGACGTAATGCCAGACGTGATAGCGCGGGCTGCGGTTAAGGCGCACCATGCGCTGTGTGAAGCGGCCCAGCAAGATCACGGCGATCCCGACCGCGGCAGGCCCAATGACGCCGCTCACCGCCACCAACAGCGGAGGTGCGGCGGCCGCGGCGGGGCTTGCCGGCGGAGGTGGCGCGCCGCGAAGCATGAACCACGCCAGCCGCACCGTCAGCAGCAGGGTGATGATCCCGCTGATCGCCTGCAGCTGATCGGCCAGCGCGTCGACCGGCGTGCCGGTGTTGGCCTCACGGACGAGCGCGATGCCATACCCGAGGATAGGGATACCGTAAAGACGCCAATAGGTGTGATGGGGGCTGAACCGGTCGTAGAAGCGGGCGATCAGCAGCAGCACCGCCAACAAGAATGCCAGCGGGAACCACGCGAAGAGGATGAGCGCCTGATAGACGACAAGTTCAACCACGCGCCACCGCCGCGCCGGACGGTTGCTCCGATCGCATCATCTGCTGGATGACGGTCAGCCGGAAATCGCGGTTATGACAGGCCGCCAGAAAGCTGTCGATCGTCCGGCGCAGCCCGCTGTGATGCGTGATCCGGTAGCGCGTCTCACCTTGACTGCGAACCGCCACGATGATCCGGTCGGCGTTGAGCGCACGCAAACCCGCCTCGACATCGGCCGGTGAACGGCGGGTGCGCGCCTCGACCTGTGCGGCGCTCAACACGCCTTCGGGAGAATCGTAGAGGACTCGCAAGATGTCCCACTTGAGGAAACTGCTGATCGTACCGAGCGCGAACTCAACCAGAGTCTTCTCGACCGGGGTTTGCGTTGCCATTGTCGTCACACACTTCCTGCCTGCTGCGAACCGTTCCTAACCGCGTGCGTCAGAAATTCGATCCTGTTTCATGTGACACTTCTTATATTTCTGCCCGCTGCCGCACCAGCACGGATCATTCGGGCCGGGGCGTTTAATCGCGCGGACGGGCTGCGGGCGCTCAGGGCCGTTGTTCCCAGCTGTGGCTGTCGCCTGCTGCGCTGGCGATGCCGCGGCGAGCACCGGCGCGGCGGCGCGCCCTGTGGTCATCGCGCGGCGCTGCGGGGTGGCCTGCGCCTGTTGGATCTGCACGCGGAAGATGCTGTTGAGCGCCTGAGTCCGCACGCGCGCCTCCATGTCGTCGAACATATCGAACGACTGGCGCTTGTATTCCACCAGCGGATCGCGCTGCGCGATGCTCACCAACCCGATGCCCTCGCGCAGAATGTCAAGGTCGGTGAGATGGCGCTGCCATTGGTTGTCGATGGACATCAACAGGATGCGCTTCTCGGCCAGCAGCATCACCGGGCCAAGCTCCTCGGCCTTGCGGTCGTATGCCTTCTCGCCAGCGTCCAGCAGCAGAGTCTTGAGCGCCGCGCGGTCGTCGCCACAGAGGTCGATGGTGTCGTCGGTGATTTCCTCCGGCACGGGGAAAATCGTCAGCAGCTGCCGGTAGAGCATGGTGGCGTCCATCTCGCTGTCGGGCGCGAAATACGCGTCCAACTGCTCCTCGATCGCTGTGTCCAGCATCTCCAAGTACTGATCGCGCAGGCTCTCGGTGGCGGTCAGGATGTCACGGCGGCGCTGATAGGTCAGGTCGCGCTGGCGATTGACGACGTCGTCGTATTCCTTGACGCGCTTGCGGGTGTCGAAGTGATAGCCTTCGACGCGCACCTGCGCCTGCTGGATCATGCGCGTAATCAGGCTGTGCTCGATCGGCTCGTTGTCCGGCAGCTTGGCCCAGTTCATCACGCCGCGCATGCGCTCGCCGCCGAACCGACGCACAAGGTCGTCGTCGAGGCTGAGCATAAAGCGCGACTCGCCCGGATCGCCCTGACGCCCGGAACGGCCGCGCAGCTGGTTGTCGATACGGCGCGCTTCATGGCGCTCGGTGCCGAGCACAAATAGGCCGCCCGCGTCGATCACCTGCTGCCGTTCGGCTTTGGTGATGGCTTTCGCTTCGGCCAGCGCCGCTTCCCAGTCGTCATGCGTGACCTGCGTCACGTCGACGCCTTTCTCGCGCAGCATCTGACGCGCCAAGCCGTCAGGGTTGCCGCCCAGCAAGATGTCGACACCACGGCCGGCCATGTTTGTGGCGATTGTCACAGCGCCGGCGCGCCCGGCCTGCGCGATGATCCCGGCCTCGCGTTCGTGCTGCTTGGCGTTCAGGACTTGATGCGGAATCCTCGACTTCTTGAGGAACTCGCTCAGGCGCTCGCTGGTCTCGATGGCGACCGTGCCGATCAGCACCGGCTGACCCTTGTCATGGCGCGCCTTGATCTCCGCCGCGATGGCCTCGAACTTAGCCTTCTCGTTGATGTAGATCAGGTCGTTGTTGTCAGCACGCGCAACCGGCAGGTTGGTCGGGATGCTGACGACGTCGAGGTTGTAGATCTTGTAGAACTCCTCCGACTCGGTCATCGCCGTGCCGGTCATGCCGGCCAGCTTCTCGTACATCAGGAAGAAGTTCTGGAACGTGATGGTCGCCAGCGTGAGGTTCTCGCGCCGGACTTCGACGTTCTCCTTCGCTTCGATGGCCTGATGCAAGCCTTCGCTGAAGCGCCGGCCGTACATCAAACGGCCCGTGAACTCATCCACGATGATGATCTGGCCGTCCTGAACGACATACTCCTTGTCCCGGTTGTACAGGGCATGAGCGCGCAGGCAGTTGTCGAGATACGGGATCATCTCGGCGTGTTCGGGGTGATACAGCTCGTCGATGCCGAGCAGTCGTTCGATCTTCTCGGTGCCGGCCTCGGTCAAGAAGGCGACGCGATCCTTCTCGTCGACCACATAATCACCGTCCGGCGCCTCGTTGATGACGCTGTCCTCACTGCTGACTTTGAGGCGCTTCACGAGGTCGGCGAACTTGCGATAGAGGTCGGACGGTTTTTCGGCGGGGCCGCTGATGATCAACGGCGTGCGCGCTTCGTCAATCAGGATGTTGTCGACCTCGTCGACGATGGCGTAGTGCAGCCCGCGCGCCTGCACGAGCTGATTTTCTTCCCACACCATGTTGTCGCGTAGATAGTCGAAGCCGAACTCGTTGTTGGTGCCATAGGTGATGTCCGCGCCATACGCCTCGACGCGCCTGACCGGGCGCAGGTTCTGATAGCGTGCGTCATTGCTGCCGAACTGCGGATCGTACAGGAACGACGCCATGGCCGGATCGTTGCCCATGTTCTGAATCACGGCGACGCTGAGGCCGAGGAAGTCGTAGATCGGCCCCATCGTCTGCACGCCGACCTTGCTCAAGTAGTCGTTGGGCGTGACGAGATGAACGCCTTTGCCGTGCAGCGCGTTGAGGTAGATCGCGAGCGTCGCGGTGAGCGTCTTGCCTTCGCCGGTTTTCATCTCGGCGATCTTGCCCTCGTGCAGCACCATGCCGCCGATGAGCTGAACGTCGAAGTGACGCTGGCCGATGGTGCGCTTGGCCGCCTCGCGCACCGCCGCGAACGCCTCGGGCAGGATGGCTTCGAGCGACTCGCCGTGGTCGAGCCGTGCGCGAAATTCATCGGTCTTGGCGCGGAGCTGTTCGTCCGTGAGCGCGGAGATCGCCGGTTCGAGCGCGTTGATCTGGTCGACGCGGTCGCGGTATTCATTCAGCACACGGTCGCCGCCGCCGCCGAAGAGTCGTTTCGTGATCGAACGGAACATGCGTCCTTCTTCGTCTGAGAGACGTCCATTTAGCGCTCGCATTATAGCACAGCCTCCGCCTCGCAAGTCTCAGGGGCGCGTAAGCGTCGTATATGCGTTGTGTATGCGGCAAAGCCGGTGCGACTCACGTTCGCTCAATGCGCTGTCCGCACCCCCTGACGGAATCCGTGATATCTTTACGCAGTCGTGCGTCTGTATCACGATCCAGATACGAAACGCCGCGCAACCCCGATGAGGAATCCGCCATGGCCCCTTACACCGACCGCCGTTCTGCGATAGAGCGACTGCGCAGTTTCCCCGCCGAACTCGAAGCGCGCGTCACGCCGCTGAGCGACGCCGACCTCGACCGGCACGCCCCCGGCGAATGGTCGACGCGCCAGATCGTGCACCATCTGGCCGACAGCCACATGAGCGCCAATTTTCGCTTCCGTAAGCCGCTGAGTGAGCCGAATCCGGCGACGCTGCCGGTCTACGATCAGGCGGCGTGGGCCGAGATGGCCGACTCGACGCTGCCGATTGCGCCGTCGCTGCTGATCTTGCGCGGGCTGCATGCGCGGTTCGTGGCGCTGCTCGAATCACTGACCGATGCGCAGTGGATGCAGACCGGCCAACATCCAGAGTGGGGGATCGTGACGGTCGAGAACGTAGCGTATCGTTATGCGGCGCACTGCGACGTGCATCTGGCGCAGATCGAACGGGCGCTGCGCGGCGAGCCGTAGGGGCTGGGACGCCGCCAGCGGCATGCCGACGATGTCGGTGGGCTATCTGGACGAGAGCCACATCCGGGACATCGAGATCGCCCGCCGCGCGACACCGGTCAACCTCGGCCCGTTCCCAACTATGCTGCCCACCGCCGATTCGGCGGATATGGGTGGTGAGGAGTGACTTGACCGGTCGCCCCTACATTACAGCGGTCAGTTCCAATGCGCAGTCGTTCAGCCTGACAACTGACAACTGCCCTCTGACCCCTGAATCCTGAATCCTGATCGCTTTCCCTGCGCATGGTATACTTCCGGTCATGCGGAAATCGATGCTCGTCCTCGCCCTGATCGCCCTGCTGCTCGCCGCGTGCGCCCCGTCGCCGGAGCCGGAGCGCCGCGCGATCACCCCGTTCCCGACCGCCACCATCGGCCGTGTCGTGTACGGCGATCTGCTGCCCAGCGGCGTCTCGCTGATCGGCCAGCCCGAACTGAGTGCCCCGTCGACGGTCGTCGCGATTGCCCCGCCGGCCACCGCCACGCCGGACTTTTCTGCCTGTCCGGCCGCCAACGCCGAGGTCGCGCTGGAGGACTCGCCGCCGGCCAATGCCACGGTGCTGATCGAGGAGATCACGCGTTATCTCAACCTCGGCGGCGACGCTGAAACGTTGATCGGCGTGCTGCGCGACGACTGGGACGTGACGCCCAATGACGCGATTGCCCGCGCCGACATCGACTATACCGGCGAGGGCCGCCCCGACGTGCTGATACCTTACGTATCGCCAGACGGCGAAGCGGGGATCGCGGTGTTCGGGTGCCGCGCCGGAACGGTCGAGGTGTTGTTTGAGGCCGTCTCGGACACGGATCAGCCGCCGACCGTGCTGGCCTTCCTCGACGTCAACCGCGACCGCCGCAACGATCTGCTGCTGGCGATCCCGTCCTGCCCGACCGCCGAGACGTGCGAGTATCGCACGCAGCTGGTCACGTTCTCGCCGGAGCGTTCGCGTTTTGTCGACCTGCTGCCGCCTAATGTCACCAGCACCGAACCGCCGCAGGTGCTCGACTTCGACAATGATGAGGTGAGCGAGATCGTCGTGCGGCTGACGTCACGCGGCACTGCCGAGACCGGCCCGCTGCGCACCGGTTCCAACATCTACGACTGGAACGGCGCCCAATACGTGCTGAGCATCGTTGAGCTTGAGCCGCCGCGCTTCAAGATTCAGGTGCTGCACGAAGGGGATCGCGCGCTGCTGCGCGGGGATTACGCCGCCGCCGAGACGATCTACCGCAGCGCCATCGACAACACCGACCTGCGCTTCTGGTTCAACGACGAGCCGGATGTGCTGCAAAGCTACGCGCTCTACCGTCTGCTGCAAGCGCAGGTCGTGCAGGCCAGCCCGCTGCAAACCACGACCTTTCAGGAAATCCAGCGCATCTACGACGATCCGGAGCGCACGCCGGTCTATGCGCAGATGGCCCGCACGTTCCTAGAGACGTTCCAAAGCACGGCCAATGTCAGTAGCGCCTGCGAGGCCGTCAGGACTATAATCGACGGCGCGCCCGAAGCGTTGGCGCAGCTCAATCGCTACGGAAGCCGCAGCCCATCGTATACGGCGCAGGATCTTTGCCCGTTCTAGTTCCCTACAGGCAGTAAGGAAATCACCCAACATGACAGAACTGCTCACCTACTTCACGGGTCAGAAGCAGGCGATGGTCGACCAATTGACCACGCTGGTCAACTTCGAGACCCCGACCACCGACAAAGCGTCCGTCGACACGCTCGGCGAGTACATGCGCCAGCAGTTCGAGGCGCTCGGCGCGTCCTCGATCACGCGCATTCCGCAGAC
>JAANMT010001056.1_pt1 | contig 28382 bp, 25 predicted proteins | sample 7279711 | NCBI WGS metagenome assembly JAANMT01 (sample SAMN14094538, study PRJNA606508) | bioreactor metagenome | isolation source: A lab-scale SPAN reactor treating ammonium-rich wastewater day 1 | place: Ireland: Galway | collected 2017-01-16 | reverse complement strand
GACAGATCCTGGTTGCCGCTGGCAATCTCGGCGCTGGCGGTGGTGATGCTGTCCACCGCCGTGCGCACCTGTTGCAGCATCTGCAGGTAGCGCTGGCGCATGGCCTCGACTTCCTGTACCAATGCACCGATCTCGTCGCGCTGCGTGGTGTGGAAGGCCTGCGTCAGATCGCCCTGGGCCACCAGGGTGATGGCGTGGGTGAGGTGGCGCAGCGGCTCGCTCACGCTGCGGCGCAGCATCATGAAGATGCCGGCGGCCAGCAGGGCCACGGCCACCGCCATCATGCCCCACACGGCCAGAACCACCTGGAGCTGGCTGGCCAGGGCTTCTCCGTCGGGCACTTCGGCCACCACCCACCAGCCGTCGGCTTTGGTTTTGCGCACCAGCGCCCAGGGGTCGCTGGCGCTGCCGCCGAGCACGGACGCTGCGTCGCGCACAAAGCCCTCGGGCGTGGAGGCCAGCGCCTCGAAGAAGCCGCGGGCTTGCGGGTAAGCCTCCAGCACCTTCTTGCCACGCGCCGTGGGGTGGGCCACGAACACGGCCTCTTCGAGCGAGCCGCGCGGGTCGATCACGTAAGCGCCACCGTTCTCGAAGAACTTCGTCTGCGCCACCTGCTTCTCGAACATGCCTTCGAACACGCTGATATCGTTGCCGATGAACAGCAGGGCAATCACCTTGCCTGCGGCATCCTTGGAGGGCAGGTAGTAGCCCATGTAGGGCTTGTTGCCGACCACCATGCGGCCGACGTGTGCTTCCCCTTTGCGCGCCTTTTCCAGTGCCGCGCCGCTGGCCAGCGGCGTTCCCATCAGGCGCTGGCCTTCGGCGTTCTTGATCGATGTGGTGACGGTGACGAAGTCATTGCCCTTGCGCGCGAACACGGAAGCGATGCCGCCGGTCTCGGAGGCGAACTTGTCCACCGAGCTGTAGTCCTCGTTGACCATGGCGCCGTAGCTGCGCAGTTCGCCCGTGCCCTCGTCGAGCTGCATGGTGGCTTCGAAGTTGCGCTGGAAGCCCTTTATGGTCAGCTGCACCAGTTCGCGGTTGGTGGCGTCGGCAGCGTCCAGCGACTGCGCCACGCTCTGGGCGGTGTCGCCCACGCTGCGGACCACCTGGGCGCGGGTACTGCGCTCGGTCAGGACGGAAATGGCCAGGCCCACCAGCACCAGCACCAGGGCCACCAGGGCAATGGCCAGCAGGGTGACGCGGCGTGCGACCGACCGGTTGTTGGCAGCAGATACGGCCATGGGATGTCTCCTGACGAAAGTAACCATTACGGAGGCTTCCGTAACGTCAACCAATGTACGCCAGTTGTCTGGTTACATTGCTTAACGAATTCCCTTACGCAGTCTCGCGTATCCGGTTGCGCCAGCCCAGTCCGGCCGATGTGCCCGCCGCAGGCCGGTATTCGCACCCCACCCAGCCGCCGTAGCCCAGCGCGTCGATCACGGAAAACAGGTACGGGTAGTTCAGTTCGCCCCGGTCGGGCTCGTGGCGTTCGGGCACTCCGGCAATCTGGATGTGGGCGACGCGGCCCGTGGGCAGGTACTGGCGCAGCTTGGTGGCCACGTCGCCCTCGACGATCTGGCAGTGGTACAGATCCATCTGCACCTTCAGGTGGGGCGAGCCGACGGCGTCCAGCAGCGCATGCGCCTCGTCCTGGCGGTTCAGGATGTAGCCCGGCATGTCGCGCGGGTTGATAGGCTCGATCAGCACTTCGCGCGCGCAGCGCCCGGCCTGTTCGGCCGCCCAGCGCAGGTTGTCCACATAGCCGTCGCGCAGCGCCGCCCGCTCCCGCCCTTCGGGCAGCAGGCCCGCCATGAGGTGGATGCGGGGGCAGTCGAGTGCCTCGGCATAGCGCAAGGCCTCCAGCACCCCGGCGCGGAACGCGGCCTCGTGCCCGGGCAATGCCGCCGTGCCGCGTGCACCCTGGTCCCATGCCGCCGCCATGGCCGGGCGTTCCAGTCCGCCGGGGGGGGCGTTGAACAAGACCTGGCTCAGCCCGTGGTCCTGCAGCCGCGCCCGCAGTTCGCGCGCCTCGAAGGCATACGGGAACAGGTACTCCACCGCCGTGAAGCCATCGCGCGCGGCTGCTTCGAAACGGTCAAGGAACGGCAGCTCGGTGTACATCAGGCTCAGGTTGGCGGCAAACTGGGGCATGGTCGTGGGCCGGGCTTCGGCGCGGAGTGGGCAGGCGGGATCTGAAAAATATAACAAAATATGGCTTTGGCGCTTTATTGATGGGCGCTACAAGCTATTTTTTTGGTAGCAAATAAGGCCGTCTTGAAAGGAGCAGACCCCATGCGCATCGGAGAAATTGCCCACCGCACGGGCGCGTCGGCCAAGGCCATCCGCCTGTACGAGTCGCGCGGTCTGCTCGGTGTGGTGGCGCGTGCGGGCAGCTACCGCCAGTATGGCGAGGCCGACGTGGTCCGGGTGCAGCTCATCCGACAGGCACAGGCGCTGGGTTTCCGGCTGGCCGAACTCGACGGTCTGGACGCCCTGCATACCGACGAGGGCTGGGCGCGCATGGCGGCGCTGCTGGCGCGCCGCCGCGCCGCCGTGGCCCGCGAGCGCCAGCGCCTGCGGTCACTGGACCACCAGCTCGCCACGCTGGAAACCGAACTGCACGCCTGCGGCGACCGGGGGGTGCCGATCGTGCCGCAGGACTGCGTTTCAGGCGCCGCAGCAGGGTAGGGGAAAACAGCGCCCTGGGGCGTTTGCCGCCTTTCTCGCGTGCCCGCCTCGCTGCGGATACCTCGGCGTCAGGTACCACGGGTCGCGCAACACCCGGAGCGAAGTGGAACGACCCGCGCACTACGCCAAAGCGCGGTTGCGCACAAAGGTGCGGAACTCCTCGTCCGGCAAAGCGCGTGACCAATGGAAGCCCTGGCCGTATTCGCAGCCAAAGCCTTGCAGCCTGTGCAGCATGGCGGCGTCCTCCACGCCCTCTGCCACCACCTGCAGCCCCAGGCAGTGGGCCATTTCGATGATGGCGCGCACGATGCCCTCATCGTGTGCGCTGGTGCACATCTTGCGGACGAAGGACTGGTCGATCTTGAGGCGGTGCACCGCAAAGCGCTGCAGGTAGCCCAGGTTGGAATAGCCGGTGCCAAAGTCGTCGATGGCGATCTGCACGCCGAGCGCACGCAGGCGCTGCAGCACCTCGCTCAGGTGCTGTGCGTCGGCCACCAGCAGGGATTCGGTGAGTTCGAGCTCCAACGCGCTGGCGGGCAGCTGGCAGGCTGCCAGCGCGTGGGCCACTTCGCGCTCGATGCTGTCGCGATGGAACTGCAGGGGCGACACATTGACTGCCACTGCCAGATCGCCCAGCCCCTGCGCGCGCCACGACTGTGCGTCCATGCAGGCGCGGTGCAGCACCCAGGCGCCCACTTCGTTGATGAGGCCGCAGCGCTCGGCCACGGGAATGAACTTGTACGGGGGGATGAACCCCAGGACCGGGTGCTTCCAGCGCAGCAAGGCCTCGGCGCCGATGATGCGGCCGCTGCGAAGGTCGAACTGCGGCTGGTAGTGCACCTGCAGCTCTTCCTGGGCCAGCGCGGTGCGCAGCCCCGACGCCATGTGCAGGTGTTCGACCACGTTCTCGTTCATACTGGCGTCGAAGAAGCGGAATGCATTGCGGCCGGAATCCTTGGCGCGGTACATGGCCAGGTCGGCGTTCTTGAGCAAGGCGTCCACATCCTGGCCGTCGCGCGGCGCCACGGCAATGCCCAGCGATGCGGTCACCACCACGTCCAGCCCGTGCAGCGTGAAGGGGTGCCCGAGCTGCTCCATGACCTGTCTCGCGGCCACCGCGATCTCCTCCTCGTGTGGCATGCCGCCCAGCAAAATCAGGAACTCATCGCCTGCCAGCCTCGCCAGCGTGTCGGACGTGCGCAGCCTGGAGCCCAGTCGTTCGGCCACCAGACACAGTAGCTCGTCGCCCACCGCGTGGCCTAGCGAGTCGTTCACGGTCTTGAAGTTGTCCAGGTCCAGAAACATGACGGCCACCAGTCCCTGGCCATGCCGTGCCTGCAGCAGTTGTTCCAGCCGGTCCTTGGCCAGCGTGCGGTTGGGCAACTGGGTGAGCGTGTCCCGGTGGGCCAGCACCTCGATCCGGGCGTGCGATTCTGTCAAGGCCTGCTTCTCGGACTCCAGCTTGGCCATCGTGCGATGCAGGTCGTGGGAGAGAAGCCACACAAAAAAACTGATCGCTCCCAGGATGGCACTCATCAGAATCAGCCGCTGCAAGTCCACGGCTGCGGGGCTGTGGGGCAGCAGGCCGGTCTGGTGCAGCACGAACAGCAACACCAGGGCCGCCTGCGTGCAGGCCACCAGCAGGGTGAAAAGCCGCCGGGATCCCAGCATGCCCGCAAAAATCAGAATGGCGGGAAGTGCCAGCGCTGCTTCGTCGAACAGGCCCTCGTTCGCGGCCATGAGTGCGACCAGACCCACCATCAGGGTGATCAGCATCAGCCGCGCGGCCCGAAGAACCTGGCCCTGCCCGTTCCACCTGAAGGCCAGCACGATCAAGGCGGCAGCAGCCAGTTCCAGGCCCACGCTGAGATAGCCTCCTTTGGAAAAGCTTGTCAGCGCAGCCACGCCAAAGGCAGACATCACCGCCCACAGGATCTGGCGCAGGCGTCGCTGCTGCAGGGCCATCACCTGGCCTTCAGGCGGCCGGCTTGCGGTCAGAGCGGGATGGGGTGGCATGGGTTTTATCTGGAATATGGATGGCAACTTTAAATGCCCCGCCCCACGGCCTGCTGACATCTGTCCGCCAGCATGGTGGGCCTGCGGGCACCCGTGAATAGGGGGCAGCCCTATGACCTGGGATAGCTATACCCGCTGAAATGGCCCCCCACGATGCCGCTGGCAGGTCCACAATCCGGCCATGAACGCCACGCAACTCGTTCGTGTGGACCCGCGCGATGTGCGGGTGGGGGTGCCTACGCGTGTGGACATTTTCAGCGCGGAGGGTCAGTTGCTCCTGGGGCGCGGATCGACCGTGTACCGCGCCGACAACGTGGAGCGGCTGCAGGACAGCGGCTTCAAGATCGGGGCCTCTGCCGATGGCGCCCATCCGCGCCCGACAGAGTCGGCTTTTCAGCGCATCGGTGACCTTGCAGACCGGCTGACCGAGATGGAAAAACCGCTGGTCGCAGGCCAGGGCTTGCCGTCGTTCACCGTCAAGGTCCAGGCACTGGCCCGATCCGTGATCCAGTGTTGTGACGAAGACGCCAGCGCCGCGCTGGCGCAGTCGTATCTGGACCACCACCATCCCTATTCCGTGGTGCACCACATTCTGGTGGCCACGGTCGTCAGCGTGCTGTCCCGCGTTCAGCCCTGGAGCGATGCCGACCGGGTTTCGCTGGTGGCGGCGGCGTTGTCGCATGACATCGGAGCGCTGTCGCTGCGCCAGGCGCTGGGCCAGGCCGCCTCGCTGGACGAGGCGCAGCGCGCCGTGGTGCGAGAGCACCCGGACCTGGGCGTGCGCATGCTGGGGCAACTCGGTGTGCACGAACCCTTGTGGCTGCAGGCGGTGCAGGACCACCATGAACACATCGATGGCAGCGGCTACCCGCGCGGCATCCGCCTGGACAGGCGCTCGGCGGGGGCCTTGATGGCAGTGGCCGACAGCTTCGCCGCCATGATGCGCCCGCGCCCGTACCGGGACCGCAAGCTGGGCACGGCCATCGTGGACGATCTGCGCCAGCATGCCGGCACCTGGTATGACCCGGCGCTGGTCGAGGCCGTCGCCACCCACATCGGCCCGTACCATGCCGGCAGCATCGTGCGGCTGGCCAATGGTGACATGGCGGTGGTCACGCACCATCTGCCCGACCGGCCGGCGCACCCCGATCTGCTGCTGATCGCCGACAGCGGCGACCAGCCCATGGAAAAGCCCTACGCCATCGACAGCACCGACCCCGAGTTCGCCATCGTGTCAGCCCTGCATCCTGAAGTCAGTCTGCGCTTTCGCAACATGGTCAACAAGTCCTGGGGGGGATAGGGCACTTGACTCTGCCCCACGGGGCAAGGTGACGATGGATTCCTTCGCAACTTTGCAAGGGAATTCACGTGGCGCAACGCATCCTGGTCATCCTGGGCCATCCATCCGACGACAGCCTGTGTGCGGCCCTGGCGCAGAGCTACATGGAGGGCGCCCGCAGCGCGGGGGCCGAGGTGCGCCTGCTCGCGCTCGGGGCGCTCGCCTTCGATCCGCTGCTGCATGCAGGATACCGGGGAAATCAGCCGCTGGAGCCCGACCTGCAGGCCGCGCAGGCACAGATCACCTGGGCCGGCCACCTGGTCTGGGTTTACCCGACCTGGTGGGGCGCCATGCCCGCGCTGCTCAAGGGTTTCATCGACCGGGTGTTCCTGCCGGGTTTCGCCTTCAAGTACCGCCAGGGCTCATCGCTGTGGGACAGGCTGCTGGCGGGCCGTTCGGCCGAACTGCTGGTGACCATGGACTCGCCACCGTGGTACTACCGCTGGGTGCAGCACATGCCGGGCCACCACCAGATGAAGAAGACCATCCTGGAGTTCAGCGGCATCCGGCCCGTGCGCGTGCACGGTTTCGGGCCGGTGCGCGGCGCCGACAGCGCGCGCCGGGCACGCTGGCTGGCCCAGGCCCGCGCGTACGGGCAGCGCCGGGGGTAGGCGTGGGGGCAGGTCAGCGCATCTCGAACAGTTCGTGGTGGAACTGCTCCGCAGGCAGCCCCAGGGCGAGCAGATCGCGCCGCAGGGCCTGGCCGAAGGGTGCCGGGCCGCAGAACCAGACATCGGCCTCGCGCCACTGTGGCACGGCGGCGGCGATGCGCTGGGCGTCGAGCAGGCCGTCGCGCGCATCCCACAGCACATGCAGGTGCACCCCGGCCGCCTGGGCGTCGCGTTCGAGCAGGCCGATGGCGTCGGCATCGTATTCTGCCGTGGCGTGGAACAGGTCGATGGTCTTGCCGTCGGGTGCGCGGGCGAGCGTCTTCATGCGCGCGACGAAGGGGGCAATGCCGATGCCGCCGCCCACCCAGATCTGGCGCGCGCGCGCGCCCTCGAACGTGAACTGCCCGTAAGGCCCTTCCACCTGCACCACGCTGCCCACGTGCAGGCGGCGCTCGAGGGTGCGCGTGTAGTCACCCAGGGCCTTGATGAGAAAGCTGATGCGACCATCCCCCGTCCAGGGCGAAGCGATGGTGAATGGGTGCGCGCCTTCCCTGGTGTGGAAGGTGACAAAGGCGAACTGTCCTGCCCGGTGCCCGGACCAGCGTCCCTTGATGTCGATCGTCAGTTCCAGCGTGTGCAAGGCCTCGTGGCGTGTGATGGCCGAGACCTCCCCGACAGCCTTGCGCCCGGCCGCCACGCGGCGCAGCAGCACCCGCACCGCCGCGATGCTGCCGGCCACCACCAGCACGGCCAGGGGCGGCCCGAGGGCGCCCATCCAGTAATCCACCCGCATCAGCACCACCGCGTGCCAGGCCAGCGCCAGAAAGGCAGCCGCCAGCAGGCGGTGCACCTTGAAGAAGTAGCGATACGGAAAGTACCGCACCAGTGCCAGCAGCATCATCAGCACGGCCAGGTAAAACGCCCACTCGCCCACCATCACGGCCATGCCACGCTGGCCGCGCAGCGTCTGTTGCAGCCATTCCAGGGCAGGCATCTCGGTTCGCAAGGGGCTGGCAGAGTAAGCCTGGCGCCTGAGCCAGCCCAGACCCACCAGGTGGCCCGGCAGCACCGCCAGCAGCCAGTGCGCAACGGACAAGGCCAGCGCAGTGATGCCCAGCCACTTGTGCAGCCGGTACATCTTGTCCAGGCCACCCAGCCAGGGCTCGAACGCCACCGGGCGCGCCGCCAGCACCAGGGCCAGAGCCATCACCCCGATGCCCAGCACCCCGGTGTACTGCAGCAGAACGGCACGCCAGGCGAACACATGCGTCAGGTCGACCAAGGGGGTCGGGTCGCTCAGCCACCAGGCGGCGCTGAGCAGGAGCAAAAAGGTCCAGAAGACCCGTCGGATGGTGCGCATGGTGGTGGGCGGGTGCGGCGAGGCCGGTGGTGCGATGGTAGGCCACCCGCCGCCGGGCACCCGGGTGCTCAGCCCACCACTTCCATGGCGATGGCCGGGCCGATCTTGAAGACGCCGCTGACGCGCGCACAGGGCACGCCATCGGCGCGCACCAGGCCCTGGGCGAAGACCAGCGAGCGCGTCACGCGCAGCGGCTCGGCCTCGCCCTCGACCCAGCAACCCAGCGGGGCCGGCGCGAGGTAGTCGATCTGCAGGCTGATGGTGGGCAGGAAGCGTTGCCCCACCTCGGTGCTCTTGCGGTGCACCGACAGCGGCAGCAACATGTCGCAGAAGCTCGCCATCATGCCGCCGTGCAGGTTGTTCATGGGATTGATGTGGCGCTGCTCGACCCTAAAGCCGAACTTCACCACATCGCCCTGGTGCAGCAGGTACAGGGGGCCGTTGTTCTGCATGTACGGGCCGCCGGCCTCGATGGGCTGGAATCCCGGGGGAATGGGGAGAGGGGTGTTGGTCATCGCGTTTCACGCTCCACGTCGTGCTGAAAACTGGCGGACTGAAGCTGGGCGGGGTCCACCATCCATGCGCCGTAGATCTGATGGAAATCCGCCACGATGCGTTCGAGCGGCAGGTCGTCGAAGGTGCCGCGGTCGTGCACATATTCCATGTGGCGGTTGCCGGCACGGTCGAACGGGTGGTAGATCGAATCGGTACGGCCATCGAAATCCAGGGGCAGCAGGCCGAAGCGCTCGCACAGTTCGATGTTGAAGGCCGGCGTGGCTTTCACCCATTGGCCGTCGATCCACAGGTCGGCATAGCCATGCCAGATGAACAGGTCGGTCTGCAGGGTCTGGCGCATGCGCTCGGTACTCAGATGGTTGCGCACATCGGCAAAACCCAGGCGCGCCGGAATGCCGGCGGCACGGCACGCCGCTGCCAGCAGCACGGCCTTGGGCACGCACCAGCCGTGGCCGTTGGCCAGCACGGTGCTGGCGCGCATGCCAGCGGGCGACAGGTCCACACGGTAAGGGTCGTAACGGAAGCCGTCGCGTACCGCCAGGGTCAGGGCCACAGCGCGCTCGCGCGCGTCGCGGCCCTGCGCATGCTGGCGGGCAAAGGAGACGACTTCGGGGTGGTCGCTGTCGACGAAAGGCGTGGGGGCCAGCGTGGCCGGGTGGGGCTGGGCGTTCATGGGGGTAGTGTGGTGATGGCGAGTGCTCGGCGCTGTCGCGAGGGTGGCAGTGCCCGGGGCACAGGCAGGGTGTTGTTTTTACACGATCCGCCAACACCGCCGGGTTGCGGCCCGCCCATGCGTCCAGTTGCCCCGTCGTCGCCTCGGGAAGGCCTCAATGGATCAAAAAACGGCCCAAACCACGTGTTCATGGCCGCTTTGCAGGGCAGTCTGCTGGTTCATGCTGGGCGCAGGGCTGGGTCTTGCGGCCCGCCCGCCCTGCATTCACTGCCTTCCGGAGCCCCTGGCTCCCACAGGAGAAAGCCATGAGTTACAGCGAATCTGAAATCAACCAGGCCCTTGCCCGCCTGTTCCGCTGGGGCTATGCAGCCCTCACGCGCCGGGAGCGCGTCATTCTGGACGAGCTCTCGGTGGTCTGCTGATCCACCGCGCTCCCAGCGTGGTGCCGGGCGCCGGGCGCCGGTTGATCCGGCGCATCGGCTGTGGCCCGATGTGCTGCCGGGCAACGACCGCCAAATAGGCTTTCCGATGGCGCAGAATGAACGACTGTCTTGTCGAGCATTTCTGACCGGTTCTTGCACCCATGGACGCCTCCACGCGCGAATTGATACACACCTTCGGGCAGGTGCTCGATGGCATTCACGTCGCCATGTGCGTCTTCGACCCGCAGGACCGCGCACTGGCCTGGAACCGCACGTTTTTCCAGTTTTTCCCGGAGCACGAAGGCCGGGTGCACGAAGGCGAGCACTACCGCGACAACCTGCGCCGCTTCTACAGCACGCGCCTCGAAGCGCACGAGCTGCCGCAGATCGACAGCTATATCGATGCCGGGGTGGCCCGCCACCAGGCGCAGAACAGCCCCTATGAATTCATGCACCGGGGGCTGCGTGTGCGGGTGGCTTCGCTGGCGCTAGGCGGCGTGGGCCGTGTGCGCCTGTGGCGTGCCGAGAGCCCGGGGAACGCCCTGTCCACGCTGAAGCCGGGCGCGCTGGCGACGCCCACCACGCTGCTCGACCGCGTGCCCGACGGGCTGATGGTGTGCGCCATGGACGGCCGCATCCAGTGGGTGAACGAGTCCTTTGTGCTGATGTACGGGCTGCGCGACAGCGCGGCCGCCGTGTCGGCGCGGTTTGATGCCGTGTACGCGCTGGCATGGGCGGGGTGCAGCGGCCCCGAGGCCGCGCTGCACGAGGCCGGCCAGCAGACGCTGCGTGAGAACCTGCGCTTTGTCGGCGCGCCCTTTGAACTGCCCTTGCCGGGCAACCGTTTTTGCCGGGTGATTGCGCGGCCCGCCGACGATGGCGCTGTCTTCTATGCGCATGTGGACGTGTCCGAACTCAAGCGCCAGCAGCAGCAGCTGGCGCAGGCCGAGCAGGCCGCACGCGACAGTGCCGCCCAGCTGGCGCGCAAGTCGGCCTTGCTGCAGGCCACGCTGGAGAACATGGAGCAGGGCATTGCCATGGTCAACGCCGAGGGGGTGGTGGAGTTTTACAACCACCACCTGCTGGAGCTGCTGGACTTGCCCCAGGCCTTGCTGGACCGGCGCCCGACCATCGGGGAGGTCATCCGTTACCAGCGTGCGCAGGGCGAATTCGAGGGGCTGTCCGACGAGTTGCAGGCCTATCTGGCCTCGGACACGCTGACGCAGGCCCTGCACTCCGTCGAGCGCCGACGGCCCAACGGCCGGATCATCGAGGTGCGCAGCCTGCCCGTGGAGGGTGGCGGCCTGCTGCGCACCTTCACCGATGTGACCGAGCGCCGCCTGCACGAGCAGCGCATTGAACACCTGGCCAGCCACGACAGCCTGACCGGGCTGCTCAACCGTGCCAAGTTCATGGACTGTCTGACCTCGGAGGTGGCGCTGGCGCGGCGCCAGCCTTCGGTTTTTGCGGTGCTCTACCTGGACCTGGACGGCTTCAAGCCCATCAACGACCGCCATGGCCACGCCATGGGTGACCGGGTGCTGGAGTGGGTGGCCGGTGTGCTGGGCCGTGTCGCCCGGGAGTCCGACTTTGTGGCGCGCCTGGGCGGGGACGAATTCGCTGTGCTGCAACGCGGCATCGACCAGCACGAACAGGCCCTGCGCCTGGCCGAGCGCCTGGCGCAGGCCTTGTCGGAGCCCTTCACACTGGACGGTCTGGCGCTGCAGATCGGGGCCTCGGTCGGTATCGCGCTGTACCCGGAGCATGGCACCGATCCCGAATCCCTGATGGCCAGCGCCGATCAGGCGATGTACCTTGCCAAGGCGGGCCAGCGTGACTGCGGCTCGCTGGTGCCGCCCCGATCCTCGGTCAGAGACTCCGGATGATGCGCACCGCCTCGGGCAGCGAGTTCGCCTGGGGCAGAAAATGGTCGATGGTGGCGCCCAGCAGCACGGCGCACAGCAGCGCACCCAGCAGCGGCTTCCAGGTCAGGCGCACGGCCGTGCCCAGCCAGCCCTCGCGCTCCACGCCCATTGCGGCGCGGGCCGTGGCCACCGAAAAGGCCAGCTCCACCGCTACGGCCAGCAGCACATCCCAGCCAAAGAACAGCATGGCGAGCGAGCCCGCGCCCAAAATCAGCGCCGCGCCGATCAGGAAAATGGCCACCACTGGCACCACCACCACGGCACCCTCGTCCGATCCGGCCACGGCGTCGGCGGCTCCGCTGGCCAGGTCGCCCAGGGTGCTGGAACTGCTGCCCGAAGCGGCGTTCGACAGGCTGGCGCCCAGCCCTTCGGCAAATTCTCCCGATGCACCACCCCCGGCGAAGTCGCCGCCGCCGGTGCGCGGCAGGGGCACGCTGCTGCCGCCTCCACACTTGCCGCCCGGCCAGCCGATGTCGGGCAGCAGGTCGATGCCATCGGCCCAGTGGCTGTCCTCGTCCCGGCGCTGGCGGCGCAGCAGCAGCGCGGCCCACAGGCGCAGCACCAGCAGGTAGGCGAGGTAGCCCACGGTGAGCGTGACCAGATAGCGCAGCGCCAGCGAATCGAGGCCCAGCACCTTCTGAAGGGCGGATACGCCCCACATCAGCGCCAGCGTGAGGCTGCCGATCAGCAGGCCATGCAGGCGCAGGCTGTGGTTCTGCTGCAGGGTGCGTGCCACGGCATGGTGCTGCGGCATGCGCACCGAGCGCCAGTTCGAGCTGCCGGGGCGGGTGCGGCGTTTGTCGGTCATGCGTGGCTCAGTCCACCACCACCGGCACGCGCGGGGCCAGTGCGCACATCAGCTCGTAGCCCACCGTGCCGGCAGCCTGCGCCACTGCGTCAATCGGTAGCACGGCGCCGTTGCCGGCACGCCCCCACAGGGTGACTTCGGTGCCCAAACCCACCTCCATGCCCGCCTGGCGCAGCGGCGTGAGGTCCACGGTGACCATGTCCATGCTCACGCGGCCCACCAGACGGGTGCGCACGCCGTTCACCAGCACCGGCGTACCGGTGTCGCAGTGGCGCGGGTAGCCGTCGGCATAGCCGCAGGCGGCCACGCCGATGGTGAGCGGCCCCTCGGCCGTGAAGCGCGAGCCGTAGCCCACGGTGTCGCCGGCCTGCAGCTCCTGCACGGCCAGCAGGCGGGTGGACAGCGTCATGGTGGGCTGCACGTCCCAGTGGGCACTGTCGTGTTCGGGGTAGTCGGGCGCGCTGCCGTACAGCACGATGCCCGCGCGCACCCAGTCGGCCCGCACCTGGGCGTCCTGTGCGTGGCGCAGAGTGGCGGCGCTGTTGCTCAGGCTGCGCTCGCCAGGCAGGTCTTGCGTGGCGGCGGCAAAGGCGGCCATCTGGTGCGCAATGCCGCGCGGGCCATCGGCGTCGGAAAAATGCGTCATCAGCGAGATTTCATCGACCTGCGGCAGCGCGGAGAGGCGCGCCCAGCTGCTGCGGTAACGCTGGGGCGTGAAGCCCAGGCGGTTCATGCCCGAGTTCATCTTGAGAAAGACGCGGTGCGGCACCTGCGTCTTGTGCGCGGCCAGCCAGTCGATCTGCTCGTCGCAGTGCACCGCATGCCACAGGCCCAGACGCGAGCACAGTTCCAGGTCGCGCGGCTCGAACACGCCCTCCAGCAACAGGATGGGGCCGCGCCAGCCCAGGTGGCGCACGCGTTCGGCCTCCGCCAGGTCCAGCAGGGCAAAGCCGTCGGCGCCGCGCAGGCCCTCAAATGCCCGCTCAATGCCGTGCCCATAGGCATTGGCCTTGACCACGGCCCAGACCTTGGCATCGGGCGCGGCGCGGCGCACACGCGCCAAGTTGTGCTGCAGTGCAGCAGTATGGATGGTGGCGAGAATGGGACGTGGCATGGAGACTGATACCGGGGAACGAGGCCCGGATTCTGGCACCGTGCCCCTGTAACAGCATGATATAACCGCCACTCACTTGCCATGGGGTTCCACATTTACCAGGGCATCAGCGCGACTGATGCACACCCAGCCCATCGATGAAGCGCGGTTTCTACACCATCATGTCGGCGCAGTTTTTCAGCTCGCTGGCCGACAACGCACTTTTCGTGACGGCCGTGGAACTGTTGCGCACCGGGGGCGCCCCCGAATGGCAGCGCGCCGCCCTGGTGCCCATGTTTGCCTTGTTCTACGTCATCCTGGCGCCCTTCGTGGGCGCTTTTGCCGATGCGTTGCCCAAGGGGAAGGTGATGTTCTTCAGCAATGCCATCAAGGTGGTGGGCTGCCTGATGATGCTGTTTGGCTCGCACCCGCTCATGGCCTATGCCGTGGTGGGCCTGGGCGCTGCCGCGTATTCGCCCGCCAAGTACGGCATCCTCACCGAGCTGCTCCCGGCCTCGCAACTGGTCAAGGCCAATGGCTGGATCGAGGGGCTGACGATTGCCTCCATCATCCTGGGCGTGCTGCTGGGCGGCCAGCTGGTGGGGCCCACCATCTCCTCGCTGCTGCTGTCGGTGGATGTGCCGGGCATCGACCTGGGGGTGGACACCGCACCCCAGGCGGCCATTTTTGCGCTGATCTTCGTCTACATCGTGGCGGCATGGTTCAACACCCGCATCCCGCACACCGGCGTCGAGATGCGCTCCATGCGGCAAGACCCCGCGCGCAGCGTGCTGGCCAATACCCTGGCGCTGCTGCCCGATTTCTGGAGCTGCAACAAGCGGCTGTGGAAAGACCGGCTGGGCCAGATTTCCCTTTCCACCACCACCCTGTTCTGGGGCGTCTCGGGCAATCTGCGCTACATCGTGCTGGCCTGGAGTGCCGCCGCCCTGGGCTACAGCACAACACAGGCTTCGGCCCTGGTGGGCGTGGTGGCCATTGGCACGGCGGTGGGTGCGGTGGTGGCCTCGATGTACATGCGGCTGGACTTGGCCACGCGCGTCATGCCCCTGGGCATTGCCATGGGGGTGCTGGTGATCATGATGAACTTCATCAGCGACCTGTGGGTGGCCGTGCCCTTTTTGATTGTGCTGGGCGGGCTGGGGGGCTTTCTGGTGGTGCCCATGAACGCGCTGCTGCAGCACCGGGGCCACAACCTCATGGGCGCGGGCCGGTCGATCGCCGTGCAGAACTTCAACGAGCAGGCCTGCATCCTGGGCCTGGGCGCGTTCTACAGCCTGTCCACCAAGCTGGGGCTTTCGGCCTTCGGCGCCATCACCGCCTTTGGCGTGGTGGTGGCGGGCATCATGTGGGTCATCCAGCGCTGGCATGCCCACAACTGTGTCAAGCACTCCGAAGAGCTGGACCACCTGCTGCGCATCGCCCGGCAGGATACGCACCACTGACGCTCCTTTTTCAGGAGCTATCAGCGCTTGATGGGGAAGGCTTGAAGGCCATTTTGATCTATTGTTTTTGACTTGCTGGCGCCCCTGCGCCCTGCTGCTGCGGGGCATCGGGCAGCGCCTCCTGCAGCACGGTCTCGTAGATCGCGAGGTCCTGCCGGGAGAAGCAGCAAAAGATCACCTCGCGCAGCGGTGTATCGGCGCGCAGCGCACTGCGCACCGCTGCCACGGCCACGCGCGCCGCCAGGGCGGCGGGGTAGCCATACACCCCCGTGCTGATGCCCGGAAACGCCAGGCTGCGCACCCCGTGCTCCACCGCCAGTGCGACAGAGCGGCGGTAGCACGAGGCCAGCAGCGCGGGCTCTCCGGCGGTGCCACCCGTCCAGACCGGCCCCACCGTGTGGATGACATGACGGGCGGGCAGGCGAAACCCCGGTGTGATTCTGGCGTCGCCTGTCTCGCAGCCGCCCAGGGCACGGCAGGCCTCCAGCAGCTCGGGTCCGGCGGCACGGTGGATGGCGCCATCCACGCCGCCGCCGCCCAGCAGCGAGCGGTTGGCGGCGTTGACGATGGCGTCCACATCCAGGTGCGTGATGTCGGCTTGCAGGGCGCGCAGAACGGTCATGGGGTAAATGCTGAAAACGTAGAAAAAGGGTCGCAGCGCTTATCTGTCAAGCGCTTGAAGCTATCGAAAAAATAGCACAAGGGCGTCGGGCCAGCACCGCTGCACCCACCGGGTGAAACCGCTACGATGCGGTTTTCCTCTCTGGAGCCATGCATGAGCAGCATCTACGACTTCGACGCCCTGCGGATCGACGGCACCAGTGTGCCCCTGCGCCAGTACGAGGGCAAGGTGCTGCTCATCGTCAACACCGCCAGCGCCTGCGGCTTCACGCCGCAGTTCGGCGGGCTGGAGGCGCTGCACCAGCAGTACGGTGGCCGGGGCCTGGTGGTGCTGGGCTTTCCGTGCAACCAGTTTGCCGGGCAGGACCCGGGCAGCAACGAAGACATCGCCAGTTTCTGCCAGCTCAACTACGGCGTGAGCTTTCCGATGATGGCCAAGATCGACGTCAACGGTCAGGACGCCAGCCCGCTCTACCGCTGGCTGGCCGCCGAGGCGCCGGGCCTGCTGGGCAGCAAGGCCATCAAGTGGAACTTCACCAAGTTCCTGGTGGGCAAGGACGGCCAGGTGCTGCGCCGTTATGCGCCGCAGGATGCGCCCGAGAAGCTGGCGGGCGATATCGAGGCAGCCCTGGCGGCCTGAGCCGACCGCGGCGTGCCCTTTGCGGCGGGCATACAACCTGGCTGTTATCTGCTATCTGAATGGCAGCGTGCAGCGCTTGTTGGCAGTGCGCTGCAGGCTGTTTTTGCACTCCTTCATTGAAGTGCAGGAGGCAGCCCAAACCCCCGGGACGGCCGTGGTCGCAGTGGATGGGCGAGAATCGCTGTTTTGACTCAACAGGCTCCCGGGCCCCTAGCGCACCACCGTGCCGGAATCCTCTCCCACTTTTCCAGGCGCTGCCACACCGCAGCCCCCGTCCTCAGCCAACCGGATGACCCCGCAAGAGCGGCGCTCCAGTGTCTCGCTGGCGCTGATCTTCGCGTTGCGCATGCTGGGGCTGTTCATGGTCTTGCCGGTGTTTGCGCTGGAGGCACGCAAGTACCCTGGCGGGGACGACCCGGCGCTCGTCGGCCTGGCCATGGGCATCTACGGGTTGACGCAGGCCGTGCTGCAACTGCCGCTGGGCATGGCGTCCGACCGCTTCGGCCGCAAGCGCGTCATCGTGCTGGGCCTGCTGGTGTTTGCCGGCGGCAGCCTGCTGGCGGCACTGGCCGACAGCGTGATGGGCCTGCTGGTGGGCCGTGCGCTGCAGGGCGCGGGCGCCGTGTCGGCGGCCGTCACCGCGCTGCTGGCCGACCAGACGCGCGACAGCGTCCGCACCAAGTCGATGGCGCTGGTGGGTGGCAGCATCGGCCTGATGTTTGCCGTGGCCCTGGTGGCCGCGCCCCTGCTCACCGCCCGCATTGGCTTGGGGGGGCTGTTCGGCCTGACCTGCGCGCTGGCGCTGGCCGGCATTGCCGTGGTGCTGTGGTGGGTGCCGCCCGAGGCCGCGCACCACAGCGAGGGGCCGCGCGGCCGCCTGGCCGATGTCTTCAAGAACCCCGATCTGCTGCGCCTGAACCTGGGCGTGTTCGTGCTGCACACCGTGCAGCTGTCCATGTGGGTGGCCGTGCCCGCCCTGCTGGTGCAGGCGGGTCTGGCGCACGCGCAGCACTGGCAGGTGTACCTGCCGGCGGTGGTGCTGTCGTTTGTGGCCATGGGCGGTCTGTTTGCGATGGAGCGGCGTGGCCGCCTGCGCGCCGCGCTGCTGGGCGCCATCGCCCTGGTGTTGCTGGTGCAGATCGGCCTGGGCACGCTGGTGGCCAGCGGGCAGGCGCCCACGCTGTGGGTGCTGGGGCTGCTGCTGTTCGTCTTCTTCTGCGGCTTCAACGCGCTGGAGGCCAGCCAGCCCAGCCTGGTGTCGCGCATGGCGCCACCCCAGGTGCGCGGCGCGGCGCTGGGGGCCTACAACACGCTGCAGTCGCTGGGGCTGTTTGCCGGTGGCGCGCTCGGCGGCGCGCTGGTCAAATGGGCCGGTGCCCCGGGCCTGTTCGTGGCGACGACGCTCCTCACGGCCCTGTGGCTGGTACTGACCTGGCCGCTGCGCCCGGTGGGCCGGGCAGGGCACTGACCCCCTGCACCCGCGCCGGGCGGTTGCGGCACAATCACGCGTCTGGCGCTTGGAGCGCCCCACGAAAACAGAGGTAGAGCAGCATGGCATCCGTGAACAAAGTCATCATCGTCGGCAACCTGGGCCGCGACCCCGAGATGCGCACCTTCCCCAGCGGCGACCAGGTGGCCAACGTGACCATTGCCACCACCGACAAGTGGAAGGACAAGCAGACCGGCGAGTCGAAAGAGTCCACCGAATGGCACCGCGTGGTGTTCAACGGCCGCCTGGCCGAAATCGTCGGCCAGTACCTGCGCAAGGGCTCGCAGGTGTACGTGGAAGGCAGCCTGCGCACCCGCAAGTGGACCGACCAGGCCGGTGTGGAAAAGTACAGCACCGAAATCCGCGCCGACACCATGCAGATGCTCGGCAGCCGCCAGGGCATGGGCGGTGGCGGTGCGCAAGGCGGTGGCTATGACGAGGGCTATGGTGGTGGCGACGCAGGTGGCTACGAGCCGCAGGCCCCGCGCCGCGCCGCGCCGCCAACCCAGCGCCCCGCAGCCCCCCCGCAGCGCCCGGCACCGGCGCCCGCTCCCATGGCCCAGGCGCCCCGCGCGGCCTCGGGCTTTGACGACATGGACGACGACATCCCGTTCTGACGATCCGCGCACAGGCAATGTGCGCTCTTGAAACAATAGCTTCCAGCGCCCGTCTACAGGGCGTTTTCGGCTATTTTCATTGTGAATCCTGTGACGGGTCCACCGCAGCGATCACCCCGCCCCCCAGGCACACCTCGCCGTCGTAGAGCACGGCGCTCTGCCCGGGCGTGACGGCCCATTGGGCCTCGGGGAAGCACAGGCGAAACGTGGCGGCATCCGAGCGCTCCACGGTGCAGGCCGCATCCTGCTGGCGGTAGCGCGTCTTGGCGGCGTACGGGCCCGGTGCGGGCGCCTGGCCCGCGCACCAGCTCGCATCCTGCGCGTCGAGCCGGTGCGATAGCAGCCAGGGGTGGTCATGCCCCTGCACCACACGAAGGGTGTTTTTCTCCAGATCCTTGCGGGCCACAAACCAGGGCGCATGGTCGCCAGCACCGCGCTGCGCGCCCTTCTCTTTCACACCCCCGATACCCAGGCCCTGGCGCTGGCCCAGGGTGTAGAAGCTCAGGCCCACATGCCGGCCCAGCGTGCGCCCCCGGTCGTCCTGAATGGGGCCGGGCGCGTGGCTGATGTAGCGGTTGAGGAATTCGCGAAACGGCCGCTCGCCAATGAAGCAGATGCCGGTCGAATCCTTCTTCTTCGCGTTGGGCAGGCCGATTTCCTCGGCGATGCGGCGCACCTCGGTCTTGTGCAGCTCCCCCACGGGGAACAGCGTTTTGGACAGCTGCGCCTGGTTCAGCCGGTGCAAAAAGTAGCTCTGATCCTTGGAGGGGTCCAGGCCCTTGAGCAGTTCGAACAGGCCCGTGGCCGCGTTTTGCCGCACACGGGCATAGTGGCCCGTGGCAATCTTCTCGGCGCCCAGGCGCATGGCGTGGTCAAGAAAGGCCTTGAACTTGATCTCGGCATTGCACAGCACATCGGGGTTGGGCGTGCGCCCGGCCTGGTACTCGCGCAGGAACTCGGCGAACACGCGGTCCTTGTACTCGGCGGCAAAGTTGACGTGTTCGATCTCGATGCCGATCACATCGGCCACGGCGGCGGCGTCCACAAAATCGACGTTCGACGAGCAGTATTCGCTGTCGTCATCGTCTTCCCAGTTCTTCATGAAGATGCCGACCACCTCGTGGCCCTGCTGCTTGAGAAGGTGGGCCGTGACGGCGGAATCCACTCCGCCCGAGAGGCCTACGACAACGCGTTGCTTTTTCATGGGCAGGATTATCCGGCTATCGGTGAATCAACCGGGAAGTATGATGCTATTAAAAAAGTAGCTGTTTGCGCTTATTGGTTATGGATTAGAGGCTGTTTTGATATAAAAATCTCGATGGTCTTTCCGCCATCCATTCAAAGGACATCGCCATGGCCAGCACCGGCGACGTTGCGCTGGGGCTGACTGCCGTCCCTTCTGGGCATACTGCGCGAAAGGAACGGAGGACATTGATGGCGACAGCATCCCCGTGGACGCGCAAACAAACCTTGGCTGCCTTGCATGTGTACTTCCAGTTGCCATTCGGACAACTGCACCAGCGCAATCCGTTGATCGTCCAACTGGCGTCATGGATGGAGCGCACACCCGGCGCCGTGGCGCTCAAGCTGGTCAACTTTGCCAGCCTAGATCCCCAAGTGCGTGCCAGCGGGCGCAGTGGGATGGGCCACGCGTCGCGCCTCGATGAAGCGGTGTGGCGCGAACTCAACGCACAGTGGGACGCCGTCGCGGCCGAAGCCGCGTTGAATTACGAGGAGTACGGACAAAGCCAAGGTGTCCCACCCGGCGCAGAGGTGCTCGACGAGGTGCCTGAACTGGTCGAGGGCCGGATGACCCTGGCCACGATCCAGATGCGCGTGAATCAGGCACGCTTTCGGCGCTCCATTTTGGCGAGCTACAACGCGCGCTGTTGTATCAGCGGGCTCGCTGAGCCGCGTTTGTTGGTGGCGAGCCATATCGTTCCATGGAGTCTGGACACCCAAAACCGCTTGAATCCGCACAATGGGCTGTGCTTGTCAGCGTTGCATGACAAAGCGTACGACACAGGACTCATCACCGTCTTGCCTGACTTCACGGTGCGTGTGTCGTCGCAATTGAAGGGCGCTGGCGTCGATGGCTTCGCGCGGGAATCCCTCGCGAGCTACGACGGCCTTCGAATCACGTTGCCCGAGCGGTTTCGCCCGGAACCCGCGTTTTTGGAATCGCACGCGAGGCGATTTCAGTTTTTGTAAGGGGTGGTGGTGCCGGTGTGCAATACCTGCGTGGAAGGCAGATGGACTGGACCATGGAATCGATGATCCTTTCTGGTGCGGTTTACGATGCGCCTCCAGGAGACAACACCCATGCTCAAGAAAACCCTGTGGGGCCTGCTGGCCCTGCTTGTGCTGCTGGCGACCGCTGTGGCCATCAACACCGTGCGCAAAGGCTCGCGCCAGTTGCAGGTGGAGCCGCTGGCGCCCGTGGCCGTGGATGCGACGGCTGTGGCCGCGCGCCTGGCCGAGGCGGTGCGCCTGCAGACCCTTTCCTCGCGCGACGACGCGCAGCTCAGTGCCGACCAGTTCAAGGCGCTGCATGCCCTGCTACAGGCGCGCTTTCCGCGCGTGCATGCCACCCTGCAGCGCGAGGTGGTGGGCGACCTGAGCCTGCTCTACACCTGGAAGGGCGCCGACCCGCAGGCCCGGCCCATCCTGCTGATGGCGCACCAGGACGTGGTGCCCGTGGCGCCCGGGACCGAGGGCGACTGGGAGGTGCCGCCGTTTGCCGGTGAGGTCAAAGACGGCTTCATCTGGGGCCGGGGCTCCTGGGACGACAAGGGCAACCTGCTTTCGCAAATGGAAGCCGTCGAGATGCTGCTGGCCAGCGGCTACCAGCCGCCGCGCACCATTTACCTGGCCTACGGCGCTGACGAGGAGGTGGGTGGTGCGCGCGGTGCCCAGCAGATTGCCGCGCTGCTGCAACAGCGCGGCGTGCGTCTCGACTTTGTGCTTGACGAGGGGCTGCTGGTGCTTGAAGGCCTGATGCCCGGCATTGCCAAGCCCACGGCGCTCATCGGCGTGGCCGAGAAGGGCTACATGTCGGTGGTGCTCAAGGTGTCGGCCACGCCGGGCCATTCGTCCATGCCGCCGCCCAAGGGCACCAGCGCCATTGCCATGATGAGTGCGGCCCTTGCGCGCCTGGAGGACAAGCAGTTGCCGGCCGGCATCCGGGGCGTGGCGTTTGAAATGTTCGACACCCTGGCGCCCGAGATGAGCGGCTTTGCGCGCGTGGCGCTGTCCAACCTGTGGCTGCTGGGCCCTGTGGTGCAAAAGCAGTTGGAGGGCGCGGCCAGCACCAATGCCATGCTGCGCACCACCACGGCGCTGACCATCGTCAACGCGGGCAACAAAGAGAACGTGCTGCCCGGACGCGCCGAGGCCACGGTGAACTTCCGCATCCTGCCGGGCGACACCAAAGAGGGCGTGCTGGCGCACATGCACAGCCATGTGGCCGATGCGGCGCCGGGCGGAAAGTTTGAACTGATGGCGCTGCCGGGTGCGGTGGATGCGTCCAAGGTGGCGCCCACCGATTCGGCGCAATACCGGGTGTTGAACCAGACCATCCGCGAGGTGTTTCCCGACGCGCTGGTGGCCCCGGGGCTGATGGTGGCGGGCACGGACTCCATCCACTACGGCGCCATCAGCGACCACATCTTCAAGTTTTCGCCCATCCGCGCCAACGCCGAGGATCTCAAGCGCTTCCACGGCACCAACGAGCGCCTGAGCGTGGCCAACTACCAGGACGCCATCCGCTTCTACCACCGGCTCATTCCGCAGGTGGCCGGGCAGTAGTGCGCCAGCCGGAAGAAAGGACACCCCATGGAATTGCGCCAGCTGCGCTACTTTGTCCGCATCGTGGAGCTGGGCTCCATGGGCCGTGCTGCGATCGATCTCGACATGGTGCAGTCGGCCCTGAGCCAGCAGATCAGCCGCCTGGAGGGCGAGCTATGCACCCGGCTGCTGCAGCGCACCGCCAAGGGCGCCGTGCCCACCGAGGCCGGGCTGGCATTTTTTCGCGAGGCGCAACTGGCGCTGCGCCATGCCGACCAGGCCGCGCGCGCGGCGCAGCAGGCGCGGCTGACGGGCAGCGTGAGCGTGGGCCTGTCGCCCACCACGGCCTCGGTGCTGGGCGTGCCACTGATGCGCGCCATGCACGAGCGTTACCCCGATGTGCGCCTGCACATGGTGGGCAGCCTGTCAGGGCACCTGTCGAACATGCTCAACGCGCGCCAGCTCGATCTGGCCGTGCTGTTCGACACGCAGCCGGCGCGCCGCTGGAGCGTGCTGCCGCTGCTGGAAGAGCGCCTGTTCCTGATTCGCTCGGCGCAGCATGGCGTGCACACGCCGCCGCTCACGGGCAAGGTGGCGCTGGCGCAACTGGGCGACGAGCCGCTGATACTGCCCACCGGCCCGCATGGCCTGCGCAGCCGGCTCGATGCCGCCTTTGCCCAGGCGCGCGTGGCGCCGCGTATCGCCATGGAGATCGACTCGCTGGCGTTGCTGATGGACGCGGTGGACATGGGCCTGGGCAGCACCATCCAGCCCTGGGCGGCGGTGGGCCGCTACCCCGACGCGGCGCAGCGCTTTGCGCTGGCCGAAATCACCGATGGTCCGGCCTACCGGCCCGCCGCGCTGTGCAGCCTGTCGGACGACGAGCTTTCGCCCGCCGCGCTGGCCGCGCGTGTGGTGCTGGGCGACTGCGTGCGGGAGCTGGTGCAGTCGGGCCGGTGGATTGGGGCGAGCTTGACGACCCCCTGAGGCGCTGCGCGCCTTCCCCCTGGAAGGGGGACGCCACCAGCGCGGCGGGGCGGCCCTTGCGCGGTGGCGCTGGCCTGGGCCGCGCCCTGCAGAGCGGGCGGGGGAGTTGTGGTGGACCGAGCGAGCCTGACGGATTGATTCAAGTCTTCTCAACCCATCACGATTTGTGATGGGGCCATGCCGGCGCAACCCCTGCGCAAGCGGGGGCATTCTTTCTACATTCAAGTTCATGAATGAAGAGAACTGCCCATGAGCCCCGACGTTCTGGTGATTGGCGGCGGCAACGCCGCCCTGTGCGCCGCGCTGATGGCGCGCGAGGCCGGTGCCAGCGTGCTGCTGCTCGAATCGGCCCCGCGTGCCTGGCGTGGCGGCAACTCCGGCCACACGCGCAACCTGCGCTGCATGCACGATGCGCCGCAGGACGTGCTGGTCGAGGCCTACCCCGAAGAGGAATACTGGCAAGACCTGCTCAAGGTGACCGGCGGCCTGACCAATGAACACCTGGCGCGCCTGACCATCCGCGCGTCGGGCCACTGCCGGCCCTGGATGCGCAGCCATGGCGTGCACTTCCAGCCGCCGCTGTCGGGCGCGCTGCATGTGGCGCGCACCAATGCCTTCTTCATGGGCGGCGGCAAGGCGCTGGTCAACGCCTACTACCGCAGCGCCGAGCGGCTGGGCGTGCAGATCCGCTACGAATCACCGGTGGACCGCATCGAGATCGACCACGGCCGTTTCATTGCGGCCCACTGCAACGGGGAACGCATCACCGCCAAGACCTGCGTGCTGGCGGCGGGGGGCTTTGAATCCAACCGTGAATGGCTGCGCGAGGCCTGGGGCCAGAACGAGCGCGGCGAATGGCCGGCCGACAACTTCCTGATCCGCGGCACGGCCTACAACAAAGGCGTGCTGCTCAAGCACCTTCTTGACGACCACGGTGCCGACCGCATTGGCGACCCGACGCAGGCGCACATGGTGGCCATCGACGCGCGCGCGCCGCTGTACGACGGCGGCATCTGCACGCGCATCGACTGCGTGTCGCTGGGCGTGGTGGTCAACCGCGACGGCGAACGCTTCTACGACGAGGGCGAAGACTTCTGGCCCAAGCGCTACGCCATCTGGGGTCGCCTGGTGGCCCAGCAGCCGGGGCAGGTCGGTTACTCCATCATCGACAGCAAGGCCATCGGCCGCTTCATGCCGCCGGTGTTTCCGGGCGTCCGCGCCGACAGCCTGCCCGAGCTGGCGCAAAAGCTCGGTCTGGATGTGGACACCTTCATGCACACGCTGGGCAGCTACAACGCCGCCTGCCGCGTGGGCCGCTTTGACCACACGGCTCTGGACGACTGCCACACCGAAGGCGTCACGCCCGCCAAAACGCACTGGGCGCGGCCCATCGACACCGGGCCTTTCTATGGCTACGCGCTCAAGCCCGGCGTGACCTTCACGTATCTCGGCCTGCACACCGATGACACGGCCGCCGTGCGCTTCAACAACCAGCCGAGCAGCAACCTGTTTGTGGCCGGCGAAATGATGGCCGGCAACGTGCTCGGCAAGGGTTACACGGCGGGTGTGGGCATGAGCATCGGCACGGCGTTTGGCCGCATTGCAGGTGTGAATGCAGCTTTGGCATCCAAACAGGCCCCAGCCCAATCACTGCAAGCGCTGGTAGCTACAGAAATGAAAGCACAAAATGCAAACGCTTGAAGCCCTGACGCGCGACGCCCGGGCGCTGGCCAACGGCGAGATCGTGCTGTCCGCCCCCGAAACCGAGGTGGCGCGCCAGATGCAGATCTGCAACGCCTGCCGATACTGCGAAGGCTTCTGCGCCGTGTTCCCGGCCATGACGCGCCGGCTCGAATTCGGCAAGGCCGACATCCACTTCCTGGCCAACCTGTGCCACAACTGCGGCGCCTGCCTGCACGCCTGCCAGTACGCACCGCCGCACGAGTTCGCCGTCAACGTGCCCCAGGCCATGGCCCAGGTGCGCGGCCAGACCTATGCCGACTACGCCTGGCCGCCCGCGCTGGGCGCGTTGTACCAGCGCCAGGGGCTCACGCTGTCGCTGGCGCTGGCGGCGGGGCTGGCGCTGTTCCTGGTGCTGGGTGCCGTGCTGCAAGGTGGCGGCCTCGATGCGCTGTGGGGCGCCCACCTGGGCGGCAACTTCTACCGCCTGTTCCCGCACAACCTGCTGGTGGGGCTGTTTGCCCCGGTGTTCCTGTTCGTGGTGCTGGCGCTGGGCCTGGGCGTGCGCCGCTTCTGGCGCGACGTGACGCCCGCCACCAGCGGCGCGCCGCTCTCCGCGCCCGCCACGTTTGACGCCACCGACGCCCTGCTGCGCCTGAAATACCTCGACGGCGGCCACGGCGACGGCTGCCACAACGAGGACGACGCCTACACCCTCTCGCGTCGGCGCTTTCACCACCTCACGTTCTACGGCTTCCTGCTGTGCTTTGCCGCCACCAGCCTGGCCACGGTGTACCACTACGTCTTCGGCTGGGCGGCGCCCTACGACCTGCCCAGCATCCCGAAGCTGCTGGGCGCTGTGGGCGGCGTGATGCTGATGCTGGGCACGGCCGGCCTGTGGCACCTGAACCGCACGCGCCACGCGCTGCATGGCGACGCGCAGCAAAAGCCCATGGATCTGGGCTTCATCGCCTTGCTGTTCCTGGTGTCGTCCAGCGGCCTGGCGCTGTGGCTCGCGCGCGGCACGCCCGCCCTGGCGCTGCTGCTGTGCCTGCACCTGGGCGCGGTGATGGCGCTGTTTGCCACGCTGCCTTACGGCAAGTTTGCCCACGGCATTTTCCGCACCGCTGCGCTCTTGCGCCATGCGGTGGAGAAGCGCCAGCCCAACCCCATCGGCCTGGGCGCCGACTGATTCCATTTCTAAATCACCCGTGTCGTTGTTGCTTCGCCTTGTCGTGCTACAGCACTGCCTGCGGCTTCGCGCCTAGACACGAATGATTTGGAAAAGGAATGACAACCACCCCATCCCACCCAAGACAACCCACAACCCGAGGAGACCTCCATGAACAAACGCCAACTGCTGCGCGCCACTGCGCTCGTCGCTTCATCCCTGTGGCTGGCCGGCACGGCCAGCGCGCAGGACTTTCCGCCCAAGAAGCCAGTCACGCTGGTGGTGGGCTTTGCGGCGGGCGGCGCGGCCGATGCCGCCGCGCGCCTGATCGCCAAGAAGCTGGGCGAGAACATCGGCCAGTCGGTGGTGGTGGACAACAAGGGCGGCGCGGGGGGCAACATCGCCCACCAGTTCGTGGCCAACGCGGCGCCCGACGGCTCGGTGCTGCTGTTCGGCTCGGTGGGCCCGCTGACCATCGCCCCGCACCTGATGAAACTGCCCTACGACCCATTCAAGGACCTGGCGCCCATCTCGGGCGGCGTGAACTTCCCCAACGTGCTGGTGGTACACAAGGCCGCTGGCGCCAAGACGCTGGCCGAATTCATCCAGCTGTCGAAAAAGAAGCCCGGCAGCGTGGACTTTGCCTCGACCGGCGCGGGCTCGGCCTCGCACCTGGCGGGCGAGCTGTTCAACCAGCGCGCGGGCGTGGACATGACCCATGTGCCCTACAAGGGCGGCGCCCCGGCGCTGCAGGACCTGCTGGGTGAGCGCATCACCTCGTACTTTGCCGCGCCGCCCACGGCCATGCCGCATGTGGAAACCGGCAAGCTGATTCCGCTGGCCACCACAGGCCTGACGCGCCCGGCCTACCTGCCGAACATTCCCACCGTGGCCGAATCGGGTTTTCCGGGCTTCGAGGCGCTGAACTGGTACGCCTTCGTGGCGCCCGGCAAGACCCCCGTGCCGCTGCTGGACCGCTGGAACACCGAGATCGTCAAGGTGCTGAACGACCCGAGCGTGAAGGAGGCCTTGACCAAGCACGGCCTCACCCCCCAGCCCACCACCCGCGCCGAACTCACGGCCTTCATGAAGAAGGAATCTACCCAGTGGGCCACCATCATCAAGGAGCGCAAGCTCACTGCGGATTGAACCGGCACGTCTGACATCGCGCGGGGTCCGGCACCATGTCGGCCCGATCTGAAGAACGGGACGGGTTGCTCAAAGGCAGCAACCCACCCACAAGAGAAAACACCATGTTCAAGAACATCACATTGGCCGCCGTGGCAATGGCGGCCTGCGGAATGAGTGCGGCCCAGTCCAGCGTGACGCTGTACGGCGTGGCCGACGTCGCCCTGGCGAAAACCACCGGGCAGTCCACCCAGATGGCCAGCAGCAGCACCCTCAACAACGGCACCAGCCGATGGGGCGTGCGCGGCGTTGAAGATCTTGGCGGCGGCTTGAAGGCGGGCTTCAATTTCGAAGCCCAGGTCAGCCTGGCCAATGGCGCGGGTGCCAGCAATATGTTCTCCCGGGCGGCCAACATGAGCCTTGCGGGTGCATGGGGCAGTGTCAAGGCGGGGCGTTCGCTCACGCCGAGCTGGTACGGTACAAGCGCCTGGGAGCTTACCGGTTCAGCCAACTACGCCGTCGTGAGCAGCCAGTTCGGCTATGGCGGATTGAACTCCCGGCAGAACGCCGAAGTGAGCTACACCACTCCCCAGTGGGGCGGGTTGAGCGTGACCGGCGGCCATGTGTTTGCGGCCGACAACGGCAATGCGGGAAAAAAGGACCTGAACGTGATTTACCGTTCGGGGCCGTTGTCGGCGGCGTTCGTCTACAACAAGCTGGAGAACAAGGGGAAGAACCTCTCTCTGGGTGCTTCCTACCACTTCGGTGCGTTCAAGTTGGCAGGAAGCCTGCAGGATGCGATGGGCGCCAATCTGGGCAAAGGCTTCACGTTGGGTGCCAGCGCGCCGCTGGGCAAGCTGACCCTGACGCTGGATGCCGCACGCGATACCCAGAAGAAAGACACCGACGTCTTGCTGGAGGCGAAATATGCGCTGTCCAAGCGAACCTTGTTCTACGGCGTGCTGCTTCACAATGGCGCGGGCAAGGCGCCCCAATCCGTCAAGTCTGCGGCGGTGGGAGTCCGCCACAATTTCTGACCCCCAAGCCGGCCGTCCCGCCTGGCCCGCTTCTCAGTCCTGGGCCGGTTCCGTCACAGAGATATCCGTGTGCACCAGGTGCAGCGGGAAGCGCCGGCCTGCCAGGTAGTCCTCCAGGCAGCGCAGCAGCAGCGGGCTGCGGTGGCGCTCGGGGCAGGCGCGGATCTCGTCGGCCGTCATCCACAGCGTGCGCACGATGCCCTCGTCCAGCGAACGCCAGCCGTGGTGCGTGCCCAGTTGGCCGGCGAAGGCAAAGCGCAGGTAGGTCAGGTCGTCGCCGGTGCGCGTCTTGGTGAAGCGGTTGAG
>JAANMT010001055.1_pt1 | contig 28423 bp, 19 predicted proteins | sample 7279711 | NCBI WGS metagenome assembly JAANMT01 (sample SAMN14094538, study PRJNA606508) | bioreactor metagenome | isolation source: A lab-scale SPAN reactor treating ammonium-rich wastewater day 1 | place: Ireland: Galway | collected 2017-01-16 | reverse complement strand
CACAAGCCAGCGCAATACAGACGAAGCTCTAACCTTCCCGCTCACCTTCCTGTCATCCCGAAAGGATCTTTTCTAAGCAGCTTCCCACCCCACACCCAACTCCACTACAAGAACCAGTCGCCAGCCTGAGCGCAGCAAGAAAATCCTCTCTTCTCTCTCACAAAAAACGGCGGCCCGTTGCCGAGCCGCCGCCAGTTTCCACAAACCGTTCCCAACTATCCGAACAAACTGTACAGGATAAACACGAGCAGCACCAGTCCTGTGATAAACGCGCTCCATCCCCAGATGGTCAGTAGGATCTTGTGCCACCGCTTCATCGGCGGAACCACATGCTTGTCAAGTTTGTCTTCACCCACAAGTTCTGCCATTTCCCGCGGCCGCTCGCGCTCCATCTCTTCGGTGGACTCGCGGCCCGTCAGAATCACGTCGTCAAACGGGAACTTGGAAGGTCGCAGATGCCCGTTGAAGAAGTGCACCGTGAAGATAAACGCCGTTGCCAGCAACGCCTCCTCGCTATGGACGATGTGCGCGAGATTGATCACCCATCCGGGCAGCAGCTTCGTGAAAAACTCAGGGAACCACAGTATGAAACCGCTCGAGCCGATGATGATCACACCCCAGAATACCGCGAAGTAGTCGAACTTCTCCCAGTAGGTGAATTTGCCGAATTTCGGTTTCGGACCGAGCCAGAGGAACCACTTGAAGTGATGGAACATGTCTTTTGCGTCCTGCAGACGCGGCGTCATCGAATGCTCTCCATAGAACATCCCGCGCTTGCGCTGAATGAAGGCCGCAGTCAATAGACTCAAGATGTGCAGCACGAACGTCGCGATCATAATCACCGCTCCGATGCGATGCGTGAGCGCCATCGTTCGCAGATCCATCACGTTGCTCGTGATCCAGTATGCGGCCACGCTGTGCGAGAACTTCAGCGGCAGTCCCGTCATCGCCTGCACCAGAAAACTCGTGGCCAGCGCGATATGCAATGTCCGTTGCCACGGCGAGAATCGTCGCACCCACTTCCGCATCGCCTCAGGCGTCCGCTTCGGACGACCCTCCGCAAATCCTCGGATCAGCCACAGCACCGTGTGAATCCCGAAAAATCCGAACACGAACAGCAGCAGCGACGTCATGAACTTCTCTGCTCCACTCACCCTTCGCTGCGCTGAAGTCGGCCCAAGCGACCCGCCGTGCGGATCGTAGTGTGAGAGAAACTGCACAAAGTTTTCGTTCGCGTCCTTGTGACAACGTGCGCACGTCTGCACAATCTTTTCACGGCTGACCAAAGAACCCGGATCATTCTGCGAGCGAATGTCGTGATTGCCGTGACAGTTTACACACGTCGCGAACTCGTCGCCCTGATATCCGAGGTTGTAGGCCTGTCCGTGATACGTGCGGGAATAAGACCGCACGACTTCGGGATTGAGCTGGAATTTCAGCGCGAATTCGCGATTGCCGTGACACTTGCTGCACATATCAATGATATGCCGCGGCCGCATGTCGTCGCTGACTTTCTTGATGTCCTTTTCACCGTGACACGTCACACACGTCGGAGCCTCCGTATGTCCTTTGGCGTAGGCGATCCCGTGCTCCGACCGCATGTATTCCTGATACTCCTTCGCATGACAGTTCTCGCACTGCATGCGCAGATTCGAAATCGGCTTCTGCCCTTCGATCTTGCGATTAAAGTGGTAGACATGGCACTGGGTGCAGTTTGCCAGTTCGCCCGTTTCCGATGCACTCATGATCCGTCCGTGCGCAAGGAACTCCTTGGCATGGCGCTCGCTCTCGTGACAGCGGTTGCAGGTGGCCGGCAGCTCCTCGCGGAAGATTCCGCCTACTGCATGCACCATTTGAGTCTGATGTCCGGTGTGGCAGGCCACGCAGGTCATCAACCGCGCGTCCACGCTGTCCTTACGGTGCAGCGACTCTTCATAGCCCTTGTGACAGGTCGCGCAGAGCGCGTCAAGACGTTCAACCGAGGTGTGCGAGGCCGGATCCTCGGGTGACAGTACGCCGTGCTCTCCGTGACAGGTCACGCAGTTCGGCGCGTCGAGATTACCGCCTTTTAGTTTATGATAGTGCTGACTCGCAATATAATTATGTGATTCGTTCTTGTGGCACTCCATGCAGCCGCGAATATTGTATTCGTGCCACTGTGCCACCGTCATACTGTCGCGTTTGGATTTGAAGTGCGGGTCGTGACAGGACGTGCAGCTCATTTCGGCTTTGGAAGCCTTACCCGTCCGCGCATGCACACTCTTGTCAAACGCAGCGAGTTCCGCGCGGTGGCAGATGCCGCAAACTTTGCGTGAATCCGCATGGTCGGTGATATTGTGCGTGCCGTGACAATCCGAACACTCCGGCACTCCACGGAAGCCCATGGCATTCAGCTTATTGAAGAAGCCGGCCATAAACGTCTTCATCGCCGCTTCGTGACACTCTCCGCAGTTCACATGCCGCGGTCGCTCGTGCGGAAAGTCAACGCCCTTCAGATCGCCGTGGCAGTCGATGCAATCGAGACCTGCATGAACGGAACGCTTCAGGCTGTCCGTTGTCACCGTGAGTGACTTGGAGCCGGTCAGCGTCTCCATCGTCAGCGTCGGGTCGCCGTGGCACTCCATGCAGTCATTGTTGGTCTGCGCCCGGGCAACGAGGCAAACCAGCGACAGCATGAAGAGCAGGACGGGAATGGGTTTGGCGAGTAGTCTCATGAGCTTGTCGTCTATTCTGATGCAGGTTCAGTTGGCTTGGGTGCCTCAGTCTCGCTCGTCTCAACGTCGGTCTTTCCGGAGGTGATCTTCTCGTACCAACGGCCGTGACGGTGCTTGACGAGATGCAGCGGAATCTTGCCCGTCAACCATGTCCAGCTCATCGGGTATTCCTCGGGATGGAAGATGACGAAGAAGAAGTGCCACACAACAATCGCGAGCGTCGCCAGCCATGCTTCGTAGAGGTGGATGGTCTGGCTGACCGGAATCGCCCACGCCGGAAGCAGCGGAGAAAGTTCGGCGGGGAACCACAACACAAATCCCGTCGCAATCATCAGGATTGTTCCCCAGATCAGCGCCCAATACTCCGCCTTCTGTGAGTAATCATAACGATCAAACTTCGGCGGATCCTTGCGCTGCTGCATGTGATAGGAGAGATTCTCGGTCAAGTCGCTGACATCGGTCTTAGCTGGGATCAGCGCCTGCCACTCTTCGCGTCCGCGTCTCGTCCAGAATAAGTAGACTATATGATAGATCGAGCACGCGATCAATCCTACCGCCATGACGCGATGGGTGACGCTGCGAATGCCTTCGCTGAAACCGATGGAGGCGAGCATCCTGACCCACCATGCGTCGGGATATTTCAATGCAAATCCCGTCACAGCGAGCAGAATAAATGTGAACGAGAGAACCAAATGTTGAATGATCTGATGGCGGTCAAATCTGGTGACTTTCGGACCGCTGGTTTGATGCTCGCGCGCCTTGATCATATGATAGTTCAGGATGATCAGGTTGTGCAGAATCATTCCGCCGATAACCGCAAAAATCAGAATCCAGTATATCCGCGCAATCCACCATTGTGCACCGCCCTCGCGAGGCTGCAATGCACGGTGAGTATAAGATGCGGAAAACTTCGCGTCCGCCCTTGGATGGCACGTCGCGCAGGTCTGAACGACATTCGCTTCATGGATGGAGGACAACGGATCCGCGGCGGTTCTCACGTCGTGCGCGCCGTGGCAATCTGCACACGACGGCGTCTTCCGATTCCTCGCTCTTGTCGCCAGTCCGTGATAGCTGTCGGTATAGGTTGAAACGACATCCGGCGCCAATCCATACTTGCGGATGATATCCGGATTCTCGTGACACTTTCCGCACGTTTCAGCCGCTATGCGGGCGTGGCTTACCTTGCTCTTGGGATCCTTCGGCGAAACCATTAAGTGCTCGCCGTGACATCCGGTGCACGTCGGGCTGTCAGTGATACCGCTCATCAGAGCGCGGTAGTGAATGGAAACTTCGTAAAGCTCCTGTTCTTTCGGATGGCACTGTCCGCAGGTCTTGTGTATGTTAGTCAGCGTAATCGTGGACAGCGGATTTGTGCTGCCAAGCACCGCGTGACCGCCGTGGCAGTCGATGCAGACGGGCACATTCTCGTTGCCCTGCTTCAGGAGTTTACCGTGCGTGCTTTCGAGATAATTTTCAAAAGATCGCGGCAGCCGCACCTCAGGATCAAGCGCGATGCCGATCTGACTATGGCACTTCGCACATGTCTCGACCTGTTTGGAGCGGTGCATCGGCGATTCGGGATCGTCCACCTTGCGGATATTATGTGCGCCGTGGCAGCTTTCACAGCGCGGTGCGCGCGGTGAACCGCTCTGCAACGCGTACGCGTGTAAACTCTGATTATAGAGCCGCACGGATTCTTCGTGGCAGGCCCCGCAGGTCGCCTCGGCGGGCGACTCGTTCGTCACGCGCAAGGTCGAGTCCGACGGTGCGCGGCTGCGATGCTCTCCGTGACAGTCAAAACAGTGGGAAAGGTTTCTGCCATCGCGGAATTGTCCGTGCACGGACTTCTTGAATTCCGCGACGATCTCACTGTGGCAATTCAAACAGGACTGTTCAAGTTTCTCGGGTTGGCGATCTTCCGCATGCACGGCGTGCGACGAGTGGCAATCTGTGCAGGACGGCAGACCCTGCTTTCCAAGTTTTGCGAGCCTGCCGTGGATGCCCACGTCGTAGCTTTCATAGACGGTCGTGCGCCCGCGGTGGGGAGGATGCATCCTGTTGTGGCACTGTTCGCAACTGCGGTCGATTCTTTCTTTCGAAACCAGTGATCGCGGGTCTTTGGTATCCAGTATATTATGTGTTCCATGACATGATGCGCACTTCAAGACACCTTCATGTCCGCCCATGGCAACTTCCGATGCAGCGTCCTTGTGACAGCTTGCGCAGTTCACGGCGGCGAGTCGTTCAGCATGCGGCCAGTCATCGAAGTTTTTCAGATCGGCGTGGCAGTCCACACAGGCCAGCGAAGCGTGTTTCGAGCGAGCGAGCGAGTCGGGTGTCACGGCCAGCGACACGATGGAACCGTCTCGATTCGTCCGAGTCAACGTCGCGTCGGAGTGACACTCGATGCAGGCCGCGTCTCTGTCGTTGTTTGCGAAAGTCAGCGTGCCGAAACAGGCAACAAGCAGGAGCGTAAGAAGTGCTCGTTTCATGGAATTATCTCAATCTTCCACCGGGTTGCGATGCAGGATATGTAATGTCGTTGTCGTGACACGAGTTGCAGGTCGGTTTAACCGCGAAATTCTTTCCGACGTGGCATTCCTCGCAGGAGATTTCAACGTGCGTGTCGTTCAGGCCGTACCCGGTGTGCGCGTGTTTGAATGTGCCGACGGCCCAGTCCTTGTGACAGCTATTGCAGTCACGCGACGGTTTCGTGAAGTGATTCGGATTGCCGTGACAACGGCGGCAGGTTAGACGTTCATGATAGAACTTGAGGGGCCAACCCGTCCGGTCGTGCGAAAACTCAACGGCTTCCGTTTTCATGTGACACTGATTGCAGCTCATCTCCGAATGACAGGAATTGCAGATGCCGTGCAAAGCTTCTTCGCTGTGGCGAATGGATGTGGTGGTTTGCTCGGTCTTCGAATGACACGAAGCGCAACCCTCAGCGTGGTGGCACGAGGCACAGGAGATTCCGTACTTTTCGGTGTGATTCTTATGGAACAGAGTAACGATGGTCCCGCCGCCGTAGGATGAGTGCCAGACCTTCTTTTCCGGCTCGACCAGACCGGCGAGTTTGCTGCCGGGTGTGCGCTTGGGCAGGGGATGGGAAGCCGCTTCCTGCCCCTTCTTCAGGTGGCAGATTTCGCAGGATGTATCGTGGCTCCAGTCCTGATGACAACCGAGACATTGCCGGTGATAAGCACCCTTCAGGCCGGGCTGCTCGAGATTCTCGTCAGCGATGTGCGGCGGGTGACAGTCTTTGCAGGCGGTAATGCCGCCGACTTGCTGGAAGTGGTGACAATCCTGACATCCGCGATCCATTGCGGTCATTTCCGCATGCAGACGATGGGAGAAACGGACGGCTTCGTACTCATTCTCGAGTTCGTTGATGAGCACTTCGTCCGGTCCCATCTTGAGGTCTTGCGGCGTAACGCGTGGTCGCGGGCAGATGCGGAGACAGGGGTCGGCGGCCGTCGGTGTGCGGCACACGTGACACTGTGTGCAGCCGTTGGACGACCCGGGTTGCTGCGAGACGGCTTCTGCGCGCTCACCGGCAAGCAGAAGTGTAAAACAAGCGGTAATTAGGAGTATGTAGTATTTCATGGCCGGAATTCTCCGACTCGACAGCGCGATTAGTGGCGCTTGGGTCGTTGATTCAAAGCTTTCCAAAATGGGACAAACGATAACAGACCGAGGATGGCGACAAGATATTCACCCGTCTGTGTCAAAACTGTAAAGTCATGTAATGTATGCATGGATATCATCCTTCCTTAATGGCTGTCGCCCGCATAATCAGGATGCTGCAGGAGAATCGGCATGCGATTCACGATGAACTTGAAGACCAATACGCCGATAGTGATAATCATCAGAGTGACGGTGATTTCCTTCCAATGCGGGATGTAGCGTTCCTCGGCATACCAGTTCAGTGCGATGATCGAAACGTTCACTCGGTTGAGAATGAGTCCCAACACAGTCCAGACGGCGGCAATACGCGCGAGCGTCGGGCTCAGTCTGCGCACAGCGAACAGGAACATGAAGGCCGGGAGCAGGATGAAGCCGACGACTTCCACGAGCCACCACGCTCCCCAGCCGGTGGCAATCAAAGCCCACTGGTGCTCATGCGCCACGCCGATAATCTTGAGCCAGAAATAGAGATACAGCACGAGGGCGCCGCCCTTTGCGAGGCCGAGAATGAGCTTGTCAAGCTCGCGATGACTCAGATGTCCTGTTTGCATTTTAAAGTAGCGGTGGGACATTGAGGCTTCGAAAATAATCATTCCGATTCCGCCAGTGACGGCGGAGATCAGGAAGAAGACCGGCAGATACATGCTATACCACAGCGGGTGCAGCTTGGACGGCATAATCAGGAAGAGCGCGCCGAGCGATGATTGGTGCAGCGTTGAAAGCACAACGGCCATTACCGTCGCACCGAGCGTCAGTTTGACGGCAAAGGCACGCGCCCGTTTTGCTCCAATCCACTCGAACAGCGGCGGCCAGAACTCGATGAACTGACAGAACAGATAGAGTGCGACACACCAGCCGACTTCAAACATGACGGAGCTTGTGCCAAATGACCAGACCATCGGATAGGGGAGACGCCACGGGCGGCCCAAGTCGAACATCAAACCGAACACGACGAGCGCATAGCCGAGAAAGCCCGTGAGTATGGCCGGACGCACGAGCGGTTTATACTCGTGCATACCGAAGATGTGGTAGATGGAGCCGATGATGAATCCTCCGGCAGCCAGCGCGACTCCGCAGAGCACATCGATACCGATCCAGATTCCCCACGGATTCGCGTCCGTAAGGTTGGAAATCGCGCCGATCCCACCGGTAAAGCGCTGATAAGTGACGGGAATTCCGACAGCCAGAATCAGCGCGGCAATGTAGTGCCCCGGAGTCATCAGACTCTTGAAATACTCGCGCGGCGTCATGCCGAGCAGCAGCTTATCACGAACGAAGTTCGGAGTAGGGCGCAATGAAGCAGGAGGAGCCAGGACGGTGGCCATTATTTCTCCTCCTTGGTTCTGTGATTTCCGTCCGCCGATGGATTCAGCAGGCGCTGTTCCGCCGCGAGTTCTTCCTTTCGTTTGGTGAACAGATAGATGCTCAGGAAGAACGTCGGCCAGATTGCCATGACCAGTGGCGCGGCCGACAGGTAGTTGCGCGTCAGTTCGGGATAGGGAGTGGTCCCCAGATCGGTGCGGAAGCCGATTTGGTCAAACGGCACGGACGCAAGATACATCCAGCTTGTGCCTCCAACCTCGTGTTCACCGTAGATGTGGTCAACATATCGGTCAGGGTTGCGGACAATCTTCTGACGAGCGACCTTAATCAGGTCTTCGCGGCGTCCGAAGGTCATCACCTCGCGCGGGCAGGCTTCGACACAGGCAGGCGGTCTGCCTTGCTCGAGACGTGACTCAAAACAAAAAGTGCACTTGCGAACCCGAGGGTGAAGTGCACTATCGTATTCATACGTAGGAATGTCAAACGGGCAGGCGACCATGCAGTACCTGCAGCCGATACAGACGCTGGCATCATACTCGACGGCGCCGCTTGGCGTTTTGGAAAATGCGCCGACCAGACAGGCGGAAGCGCAAGCCGGTTCGTCACAGTGCATGCACTGCTTCTTCGCGTAGATCGGCAGGTCGGGCGAGTGGCCCTTGAAGCGATTGACGACCGTGAACTGGTTCGCGTGAGTCCGTCGTCTTTTGTCGAAGACGGTAGGGTCTTCCGGAGCCTTTTCCGGCGTTGGCAGGTTATGCTCTTTGGCGCAGGCGAGTTCACAGCGCCGGCAGTTCAGCCCGATGCACTGCGTGGTGTCCACTAGAACTCCGCGCCGTTCGGGGTGTCCCGTAAAGTGGCCGGGGGAGGCCGCAGCTTTGCCCGGCAGCGTGCCGACGGCCACATTAGCGGTGGCAAGTCCGGCAAGTTTTAGGAAGTTACGACGATTAATCTTCATATTCGGTTCCCCCTTTTGGCCGGAGTCTCACCGACTCATGTGAAAATTTTCACAAGAATCCACGTGCGGAAACCCGGAAACTCCGGGTCAAAAGGTGTTGTGTCCACTGTGGCCGGCGCAGGACTTCCTCGCGGGGAAGTCCCGTTGCGCCGACCATCAACAGGACAAAATTATTCGGTGGCTTCCGCCTTTGGCGGGACGTGATGGATAATCTTCTGCAATGCTTCTTCGTAATTAAAGCCCTTAAAGGTTGGGGACTTCTCATTATGGCAAGTTTTGCAGGTATTTTCATCCGGAATCCACATGCCTGCGGCCACTGAAGCTTCGCGGGACTCCATGATCTTCTTGGTCTTGTATTCCGAACCAGGGCCGTGACAGGATTCGCAGCCAACGCCGCCTAAATCTTCCATGCCATGCAGATCAGGCATTTTGTCAAAGCCACTGGCAGTTCCATAGCCGGTGGTGTGGCAGGACAAGCACTCGGGGTTGTTCTGTTCACCCTTCGCGACGAGGCTTTCCATCGCCTTGGCGTGCTTGGTCTCCAGCCAAGTTTCGTAGATGTTGCCGTTCTTCTCACCCTTATGGCAGATCTTGCACTTACCCGAACCGACATAGGTCGGAGTCTTTGCCTCATCCTGTGCAAAGGAGCTGATGGCGAAGGCCAGGCAGATGCCGGCACTGATAATGATCCGATTGAATTTCATTGTTTTGCCCTTAAAATAAATGCGTGACGATTCGGAGCGTTACGCTCTTTTCATGCACAAATATAGTCATGATTCCTCACGATTGCAACCAATTTCGAAAGTGTATCCTTTTGCAAATATGACAATTAAGGTAAACTTCTACGATGAGTGTGCCTGTATTCTCTTGATATTCAGGAGGTTTCGCTGGGCTTTTTCGGCTTATAGGCGAACGGGTGCCGAGCAACTAAACATTCGTTAAGTGAGAGGGTCACCAAACTCACCGATTTAGAGAGGAAGGGGCCGCAGGCGATACCTGCGGCCCCTCGATGGACCGAAATCCGGCTGCCGGATTACTTCAGCAGCAGCATCTTCTTCTGCATAACCGTCTCACCAACGGTCAGGCGATAGAAGTAGAGACCGCTGGGCAGACCGGCTGCATTGAACTGCACCGTGTGACGACCCGAATTCAGGGAGCCTTCCACGAGCGTTGCCACAAGCTGACCGACCGGATTGTAAACCGACAGCTTGACGCTGCTGTTTTCGACCAGGTCAAACGAGATGCTCGTCTCGGGATTGAACGGATTCGGGTAGTTCTGGAAGAGCGCCAGTTCGGAGACCACTGCGGCACCCGCCTGCGGAGCCGACTCCAGCGAGCCGATAACCTCACGGACGCCGGTCAAACTGACGCTGACCAGTTCGTAGGTGTAGACACGGCCATTGGTCAGGCCACGGTCGACAAATGAATAGGACGAACCGCTCGGCGAATTGGTGGCGGCGACATGTGCGGTAACCGCACCGTCACGCAGCAATTCAAAGTGGTCGTTCTGGGTTTCGGAAGCGGTAGTCCAGCGAATCTGGATTTCTTCGTTGCCCGGGAGAGCCGAGAACGAGGCCAATTCCGCAGGCAGGAAGCGGTCGAAGCAGACACAGATGCAACCATCCGTACCCGGGATAATCACATTGTGCCAGCAGGAGTCGCCGATCAGCGTCCAGCCGGTATTGCTGAACATCCACTGGGCAGGTTCGCACTCTTCAGCGCAACCGTCCGTCATGCAGCCCGGCGCGATATTCAGAAGCGGATAGCGTCCCGGTGAGAAGCCTTCACCACAGACGTAGACATGCACCGGATGACCGACACACAGGTAGGCGCAGATGCAGTCAGGCGGAACCCGGAAATCAATTTCGTAGAAGTGAATTTCGGAGTCGCCTTCGCAGTCGCCGTCGCAATCCGGCACATCAATCACGATCTGCAGGAAGTTCGACGGGCAATTGTCGCTGGTGACGGTCGCGGTGATCACGATCTGACCGCCATCTGCATCCGGAGTCACGGTGAGGTTGAAGAGCTGATCAACCGATTGACCCGCGAGCAGATTGCCCAGCGCAACCGGATTGGCAGAGTTCAGCACGACGGTTCCGGCATCGCCACCGATGCTGGTGAGTTCGAGCATGACGTTTTCGCACGTTTCCGTGCCGCTGTTGCCGACGCGGACAAGCAGATCAAAGGTCGGGGTGGTGATGCCACCGCCGTTCGGATCGCAACGCAGGTCAATGCCCGGCGAGAACAGACGCAATTCGCCCTGACCACAATTGGCGACGATTTGATTAATCGCACCGCCGGCACCTGAGCCGTCAAAGCCGATGATTGAGAACGTGCCGCCCGAAGTCGCGGCGTAATTCTGCAGCACTGGAATAATGATTCCGAACGGTTCTGCAGAAGGAAGCGGGCGCCAGACGGGGCAGATGCGAACGCCGGCAGCCTGAGCATCGAGCGCGCGCTGATTGGCATAAGCCACATCGGCAGGCGTATGGGTGTCATCACAGCCACCGTTCGACGCGTCGGTAATCAACACGACAATCTTGTTGGCACCGGCGCGGAAGGCTACATTGAAATCACCCAATGATACGCACTGACCGTCACCCGTGAGGATCTCGCGGAGTGCTTCGTCGGAAGCTTCAGGGAGTCCAAAACCACCGGCGGAGGTGAGTCCGGCGATAGTTGCCTGCACGGCGGCAATATTGTTGGTCAGTGCATGGTGGACGAAGACTGCATCATCGAAAGTCACCAAACCCAAACGCAGGTCGCCATTCGAAGCAGTGTTGGCAATGGCGATGATGTTCGGCAGCTCGTTGACGATGTTGTCAATCGCCTGAAACATCGAACCTGTGACGTCCACAGCGAACACGAGGTCAATCGGGCCGCAGTCGCCCGTAGCGGGGCAGGGGGTGTTGCAGCTTGCGCCTTCGGTCCAGACGCCGCCAAGGACAAACTGGCAGAAGTCCTCGCGAACTCCGCTTTCGCAGACGGGTTCGCCGTCGTCATAGTAGCAGCAACGTCCGACGCCGCAGGGATTTTCTTCGCAGGAAAGGCCTTCATCCCAGACACCGCCCAACGTCACGCACTCTTCGAAGCGTGTCGTGGAGCAGGCAGGTCCACCGAAGGGAGTGGTGTAGCAGCAGCGACCGGCGACGCAGTCATCGGTGGTGACGGTGAGTTGGAACTCACCACAGCTGTTACCCAGACCTTCGAGGGTCACATAGACCGTGCCCGGCTGAAGCGAAACGCAGCGGCAAAGTGAATTCAAACCGCCGCCGCCGTCGTCATCGCTGCAGATGTCGCTGGTGCAGCACTCATAGCCGATTCGCAGATAGGGGTCAAAGCCGACGCCGTTATAGGCGAACGACCACATGCCTGCGGACGGGATTTCGACTGCGATCACAAGATCTTCGGAACCGAAGGCTTCACAGTTGTTGCCCTGTTCGCAGGTCGTTCCTGAGTATGCACCCGGTGCGGTGATCGTAACGTCATGACAAACGGGGTCGCAATCGAAGATCGAGAGAAAATACAGACCTGACGAGGCGTTATAGCCGTCCACGACGACCAGGATTTCCTGTCCGGCGTTCAGAGCGATGCAGCCGACAACAGAGTGGAGGCCACTCGACTCACAAGTGTAAGCCTGCAGAGCGTCGTCATTCCCACAGATGTAGTCAGCAGGGAAAGACGGGTGCGTGGGACAAGTGTAGTTCCACAGGGAAAGTTCGGTGTCATAACCGCTTCCGCACAGGGCAAAGGTATACGTGCTGGTGCGGGGAGCCGTCCACTTGTAGGTGACATCAGGCGCAGTGGCACTGGCACCAAAATAAGTTCCCTGATAGCATGGGGGCTGCTGCGCATAGTGCAGGAAGTCGTTTTGAGCGTTGGCGGTGGAACCGGACGCAATTCCGGAACCGAGCGCGGAGCCAAGGTCAACGGCGTCTGTGCAGTTGTCGCCGCCCTGATCCAGCGCACCGTGTTGCGGGTTCAGACGGCCTAAATCATTCAACAGCTGCTCGTACTCTGCGAGCAGGGCCTGCGGAATCGTGCCTTGGGACTTAGCCGCGAAGATCTGGGTCTCCAGAGCTTGACGTTGCAACTCACGGTCGAGCGCGCTCTTGTTGTTGGCAGACTGTTGACCGATTGCTGTTTGATCAATCGTCTTGCCAGCGGCGAAGAGCGCGCTGGTACAGGCTACAACAAGGCCCAACATTAGAACCAATCGTTTCATGTTTTCATTCCTCATGTTTTCCCAAAAAGTATCACCATCCATTGGTCGAAGCGAAACTAATATAACGAAAGAGGATATGTATATCCGAAGGAATAATGAAGATTGAAATAGAAGACAAAACAATGAGAAACAAGGATGAGTATACTTACTATAGTTGTGGAAAGGAGGGTCAGTTAATTTATGTTTAACAGTTTCAGGAGTTGGGAATAGTCGATTTTTGGGCAAAGAACTCGACTATTTGAGTTACGCATTGGCCTGACCCAGTTGCCTCTCCGCAACACTCTGTGTAGAAGTCGAATATGGGTCTTTAGTGATGGCAAGGCTCGAGAGTTGGCGGCGCGCAGACCGATGCCTCTTGCGGCCAGAGTCGGGGAGAGCCAAAAGTCGGTATGGGAAATCCATTTCGCACACGCTCTGTGCAAGTTCAACGTAATCAAGCGCGGTTTTCCGGGCTTTAAAAGTGGAGACCCGCCGAGCAAAGAATCCAAGAGCTAAACAAAAAATTGAAGTATGGTGTTAGATATTGACAAGCTGAACAAATTGGAATAGCTTGATTTCACCCAGAGTACGTGAGAATTGAGCACATCCAAGAGAGGTAGGCTGGAAGATGAGACATGGATCCCGTTTGTTAGTTGCGATGATTCTGCTATGGTGCACAGCGGCGTTGGCAGCAGAGTTCTCTCCGACATTGGACTATCAGCTTGAGAAGTCGGAGTCAGGGGAGTTCGTGAGTGCGATTGTCATTCTCGAGAGCCCGATTGATATCATGAATTTGGACTTCCAACTACACACGCGTCGGGCGTCTTTGGCAGAGCGGCATACGGAAGTTATCAGCGCGCTGAAGTACAACGCCTCGCAGACACAGCCGGCCTTTCAAGCGGAACTGGATGCCGCCAAAGCTGAGAGCAGAGTCAAAGGCTACACGGCATACTGGATTGAGAATCTGTTTGTGGTTTCTGCAACGAAGGAGTTTCTCGAATCACTTCGGAGTCGCGGGGATATCAAGTATGTGACGGAGAATTTCCGACCAGAGCTTATCGAGCCGATTATGAGTGACGGGCGTGAGCCGAATCGGAATCCGCTGGACACGGAAACGACGACGCCCGGGCAGAACGCGATTCGGGCGACGGAAGTGAATCGAGTGCTCGGGATTACAGGTCAGGGTGTGCTGGTGGCGAATTGCGACACCGGCGTGGACGGGAATCATCCGGCACTGGCTTCCCGCTGGCGGGGGAATTTTGCACCTGCGGCACATTGCTGGCGCGATGCGCTCGGAAGCGCACCGAACTTTCCGGCAGACGGCAACGGGCACGGGACGCACGTGATGGGAACCATCACGGGACGTGCGATTTCCGGTATCGACACCAACACGGTTGGTTCAGCTCCGAACGCAAGATGGATTGCGACGAACTCGATCAATCAGGGAGTCAGCCAGGATTTTGACAATGACATCATCGCCGACTATCAGTGGTTTGCCGATCCGGACGGGAACCCCGCGACGCTCGACGACGTACCGGACGTGATTCAGAACAGTTGGGGAGTATTTACCGGTCTCGGTTACGCGCAGTGTTTTGATTTGTGGAATTCGTTTATCACGAACTGTGAAGCGGCCGGGCCGGTAGTGACGTGGTCAGCAGGAAATGAGAGCACGAGCGGGTTACGCAGTCCGGCGATTTACTCATTGAACGCATACCAAATCTTCTCAGTTGGCGCAGTGGACGCGACGAACTTCAACGCTCCGTATCCATTGGCGTCGTTTTCAAGTCAAGGGCCGACGCCGTGCGCACCGGCAGTTCCTGACAACATCAAGCCGGAGATTGCTGCGCCGGGTGTGAACGTGTATTCTTCGATACCGGGCGGTGGTTACAGCAACGGATACTCGGGGACCTCGATGGCGGGTCCGCACGTTGCCGGTGTGGTTGCGCTGATGCGCGAAGCTTGTCCTGACTGCGATCACATCACGATCAAAGATGCGATCATGCAGACGGCGACAGACTACGGTCCGGCGGGACAGGACAATCAATACGGTCACGGATTTATCAACGCCTACGACGCGGTGATTGCGGTTTCAGATCTGGGCCGGGTGTGCGGAACGGTCAGGGATGCGTCGAACGCTCCGATCGTTGGCGCGCGCATCGGAATCACCAGCGGGACGAATGAAGTGCTGACAGGTGGCGACGGTTCGTACTGTCTGCCGCTTTCGGCAGGGACATACACGGTCGTTTGCTCCGCATTCGGCTACATCTCGCAGTCCGCGACAAATGTTGTCATCGTAGAAGGTGACACAACGGCGCGGAATTTTGTGTTGACGCTTGCCCCGCAGGGGACGGTGTCCGGCACAGTCACCGACTGCAACGGCGGTCCTGCGGTCGGAGCGACCGTAGCCGTTCTGAATGCGCCCGTTACTCCTGCGACTACAAACGGCGCGGGATTCTATTCGATCACGCTGCCTCAAGGAACATACGATATGCGGGCGACCGGAGCAGGCTGCGCACCACATCAAGTGGACGGAGTGGTGATTGGAGCCTCGGCGACACGGAACTTCACGCTGCTATCGGATCCACGATTCGAGTGCAGCCAACCGGACGCCTACGGCTACACCATGTGTGAGAACGTGGACGTGGGTGGGTTGCCACTCGTGTGGCGGGCGATCACACCGATAGAAGGAGGAAGCGGCACCGCCGTTCTGAATTCAGTGGACGACGGGGCGACTGCGGCGCTCAATTTCCCGTTCCCATTCCAGTTCTACGGCACGACGTACACGAGCTACTACATTGGCTCCAACGGCTATGTCACATTCGGCAACAGCGCAACATCGTGGTCAAACACATGCTTCCCGAACAGCATGCCCGCAGGCCTTTATCCGAACTGGGACGACATGACGACGTATTCCGGTCAGGTCGCCTACTACTTTGACGCCGCAAATCATTGGCTGGTGATTTCATTCTATCAGATCAGCCATTTCAGTGGCGGCGGTCAATCGAGCTTCCAGATCATCATTTATGATCAGGGCTTCTATTCTTCGGCGACCGGCGACAATCACATTCTGTTCCAGTACGACGAGCCGTTGACGCAAACGAGTTCGACGACAGTCGGCATCAAGACAGCAGCCGGTGTCTATTCGCAATATGTCTGCAACGGCGCGGCAGACGCGAATTCGTGGGGGCAGGAAGCGGGACGTACGGTCTATTTTTCGACTGGACCGGGCTGTGACGGATTTGGCGAGGTAACGATTGCACCGGCCTCATTGACAGGCTCAGCACCAATTGGCGGAACGGACACTGGTTCCCTGCAAATCTGCAATATCGGAGAGTGTCCTCTGAGTTGGCAGATAGATTGGGATCAAACGACTCCGACGCTCGCACTGTCAAGCTATGTTGCGCCGACGGAAGTGGTCATGACGAAGGAGCAGATTAGCCTGATAGAAGCGATTAATCGTGGCGAGAAGCCGGAACTTGGAATTGAGGAACGCGACGGTCGTTCACCTTTAGATGCACAGGGCGGGCCGGATGCGTTTGGCTATCGCTGGATCGACTCAGACGAAGCAGGCGGACCCACGTATAGCTGGTTTGAGATCAACGCCATCGGAACAAACGCAGGTGTGACCGGAGACGATCAGACTGTGACGGTCAACTTACCGTTCGCGTTTTCGTTCTACGGAATCAGCTACACCTCGCTCAAGATTTCGTCAAACGGTAACATTCACTTTGGCGCGGCGAATGCCTCCTACTTTAATCAGCCTTTGCCTTATTCGTCCGGGCCACTGGCGATGATTGCTCCGTTCTGGGATGACCTATATCCACCAGCCGGCGGGACGGTTTATACCTACCACGACGTTGCGAATAACCGGTTCATTGTCCAGTGGGACAATATCGCGCATTACCCGGGCACGGGCGACTTTTACACGTTCCAAGTCCTGTTATATGCGAACGGGCGGATCGTGCTGCAATATGAGGACCTTGTACTCGGTACTGCAGGGCTGTCGTCCTGCACTATTGGATTGAACAACGAGGCCGGCATTGTTGGCTTACAGGTCGTGTATAACTCGGCGTATCTGCATAGTAACATGGCAATAGAACTTAAGGCGGCAGTAGATTGGCTGACGATTACGCCTCCGGTAGTCGGAACGCTTGATCCGGGGAATTGTGTGACGATTCCGGTATCATTTGACGCCGGGGAATTGCCTGCGGGAACGTATACGGGCAATCTCATGATACAAACAAGCGATCCGGACGAAGGGCTTGTCGTTGTGCCGGTGGAGTTCATGGTTGGCTCGATACCACCGCCGACGAATCTCACGATCCGTTATCTGCCGGGAACGAGCCAGCTGCAATTTAACTGGACGGGCAGCGGCGCGCCGCTGTATGAACTCTGGTCGTCTCCGGAGCCGGAAGGACCCTTCCTGACATTAGAGGGCACGACATCAGGGACATCCCTGACGATTGCCTACGACGGGTCGCCCAAGGCATTCTACCATGTGATCGCAGTGTCGGCGCTGGCCGTTGAGGAGCGCCTCCCAGCGCAAGCAAAAGCACGCTAAGTCAGGGAAAATCACAAAAGAAACAGCCCTCGGCGTATGTCGAGGGCTGTTTTGTGGTCTAAGAGGCTTGCAGATTCAAGAGCGAGGTCGTACCTTGAATGAAGTGGCCAACTTTCAACGAAGAGGTGTAGTACCGAAGATGAGAATTTTGTGGATTGCGTTTCTTGTCGTGCTTCCGAGGATGGTTTTCGGGAGTGTCGAGTTAAATGATTTGAAAAGCATGATCGTGGGCCAGTTGGAGTCGCGGTACGGCGGGGTGAGTGAAAGCCCGCTGTCGAGCGGCATACTTTACGACCTCGCAACACCGCTCTCCGGACTGGAGCATTTCGACGGCACACTCGCGGCTCCCGCAGCGACGTTTTCGACGTGGGAGCAGATTGCGTTCGAGTTGAAGCGTGCATCGTTGACACCACACACGATTCCTGCGTATGATGAGCTTCGCCGCGACCGTCAGACTGCGCAGCGCGCGGGCGATTATCCGCTGATGCTTATGATCTACGAGTATCAACGAATCGCTGACGAATCACTTGCAGACAGCCTTATTCAGTATGCGAATGGGCAGGTAACAGGTTTGCGAACGGAACTGCTGACGTCGAATCGCACGGCTGCAATGACTGTGCTGAACGAGTGGACCTATCACGGCGAAGACGTTGCCTTCATATTCGACAGGAAGCGGCATCTCTTCGGCAATGCAGGAGAGATTGCTTCTCTCGATGTTGACTTCTCTGACGGCCTTGGGTTGAGGAGACTCGCAGAAAGGACGCGCGTATCCTACACCACGACGGGCGAGAAGCTTATCACGGCGCGAGTTACGTTGGCTTCCGGTGAGGTTCTATTCGCGCGGACGCGCCTCGACGTGCGCTCGCTTGACGCACCCGCACCTTCTGAGACTTGGCAGCTTACGGCAAGCCACAGCTTCTCGGGGACTCCTGCGATCGGCGAGGCGTATATCTTGTACGCGCCGGGACACAGTATGCTCACCCGTCCAATCGTGCTGGTGGAAGGCCTGGATTTGAACAACAGTTTGAATTGGGACGAGCTATACGACTTGATGAATCAGGAGTTGCTCATCGAGACATTGCTTGCGATCGGATTCGATGCTGTGGTGCTGAACTACGGCAACTCGACCATGCACGTTCAAGACAATGCGTTCCTGGTTCAGGAGTTGATAGAAGAGATCAACTCCGCAACGGGCGGAATCCATCCTCTTGTTATGATCGGGACAAGTCTCGGCGGCATCACGACACGATATGCGCTGACCTACATGGAGAGTAACAATCTCGAGCATAACGTGTCGACGTTCATTTCAGTCGATTCGCCGCAGAACGGAGCCAACATACCGGTCGGAATTCAGCACTGGGCCAACTTCTTTGCGAGCGAGGCGGCGGAAGCGGCTGCGGCTCGAGACGCTCTTTTGACGCCGGCTCCTCGCCAGCTGCTCCTGTATCATTTCGCGTCATCCGGAAGCGGGACGGCGAACCCCGATCCGTTGTTTGCGGCTCTGCAGAGCGATTTAGCTTCACTGGGAGACTATCCGTCGCAGCCGCGGCTGGTTTCAGTTATCAATGGAAGCAGCACGCAGCAGAACAGCGGATACGCGCCGGGTGCTCAGATCATTCGCTGGGTGTATGACAGCTTTCTTGTGGATATTCGCGGCAATGTATGGGCAGTCAGCAACACGGTCAATACCCGCGTGCTGCAGGGTGAGATCAACGTCATTTGGCCGCTGCCGGACAGATTCAGCAATGTGTTCATCGCACCGTGCCTGCCGTGGGACAACGCACCCGGCGGATTGACCGCGACGATGGAAGAGCTGGCCGCTGTGCCCGCACCCTACGGCGATATTCAGGCTCTCTATCCCTCGCACTGCTTTATTCCATCGATCAGCGCGCTGGACCTGAACGTGGCAGATCCGTTCTTCAATATTGCGGGTGCACCGAATCTCTATGACTTAACACCGTTTGATTCGGTCTACTATCCAGTGAACAATCAGGATCACGTGCAGATCACTCCTCAGAATGCACAGTGGTTCATTCAGGAAGTGATTGGACCGCTGGCCGCGCCTGAGTTGACGATACAGGTTGAAGGAGACAGTCTGCATCTGCGCTGGACACCGATATTCGGAGCAACGGCATATGATGTCTATGCATCACCCGAGCACGGAACCTGGCCGAATCCGCCGATGACAACAACGGGAACGGAGCTGGTCATCTTCGCGAGTGAAGAAGCGGAGTGTTTTAGAGTTGTAGCCAAACGCAATTAAATTGCAGAAGTTGAACATCAAGAACGCCCCGGCTCGTGCCGGGGCGTTCTGTTTACATCCCAAAAGTGAGTCTATTCCGGTACAGGAATGCGTGACGCATTTTCGTTCAGCCAGTCGGAGAAGCTCTTGAGTTCGGGATTCAGCGAACGTGAGACGTTCAAGTCACGCGCACCGACGAACTCTTTCTGGAAGTCGTGCTTGAATTGAAACATGTTGCCCACGTCTTCCGCACCCGGGAATCCCAAGCCGCGATAGACATCAAAAGGCAACGACACGTTGACGATCTGCTTGCCGATGGCCCTGCTCAGCTCCGTCGCCATGGCATCTCCGGTGAGATGTTCACCGACGATCCCGACAGTCTTGCCGATGTACTCATTTCCTCGCTGGAAAACACCAAATGCGCACTTGCCGATATCTTCAGCCGCTATTCCCGGAAGGAGCTTATCTGCCATGGGAATGAAAATGGCAAGATTTCCTTCGGGCGTTTTCTGCGGCCCCATCCCGAAATAGATGAAGTTGTCCCAGTAGAAGCTGGTTAGCAGATTGGTTGTCGGCACACCGATTTCTGCGAAGTAGGCATCCACTTCGCCTTTTCCGTCGAAATGCGGAACCTTGTAAGCTTCCATCAGCGTGGGCATGCGAGTGTCGCTAAGCTGCATGAACTTTCGCGTGTCCTCAAGTGTGGACCAGACGAAATGCTTGACACCAGCTGCCTTTGCGGCATCGGCCATCGCTTTGGCATGGGCCGTTTCCTTTTGCGGGCTGAAGTGATCCCAGAAGAACGTAACGCCGAAGACGCCGTAGGCGCCGTTGTACGCACGCTTTAAGCTCTCGACATCTTCAATATCAGCGGCCACCACCTCAGCACCGAGTTCTGCAAGGGCTTTGGCTTTTTCGGAATTGGGATCGCGCGTCACGGCTCGAGCCGTAAATCCACTTTGCGGATTGGCGAGTATGGCTCGTACCAATCCGCCGCCCTGTGCACCGGTGGCTCCCATAACTGCAATAATCTTCTTTTCAGACATGTTTCTCCCCGAGCGTTTGGTTTGTACAGAAATGAATAGCCCCATGATCTCACGGGGCTAATAACATGAGAACTACGGAATGAGGATCAATTTGCGAGCAGCGACTCGACGCGAGCTTGCAGGGCGTGCTTGGGCAGTGCGCCGATTTGGCGATCTACCATCTCCCCATTCTTGAAGAACAAGAGAGTCGGAATTGAACTGACATGGAACTGCCGACTGACATCAGGAGACTGGTCCACATCTACTTTTGCAAATGCCACACGCCCTGCGTATTCATTGGCAAGATCCTCAACGATCGGCGCAATCATGCGACAGGGGCCGCACCAATCCGCGTAACAATCCACGACCAACAGTTTGTTTGACTTAACGGCATCACCGAAGGACTGATCTGTAACCTTCAGCACCGCGGTTGCAGCGGTATTCGGCATGATAGATACTCCACAATAAATTGCAATATATACTTGGCGAAAGGATTAGGACTTCAGCAGAGCCTGAATCTTTTCCTGAAAATACTCTTTCGGACGATAGCCAACCACAGTCTCGACGACTTCACCTTTCTTGTCAATAATGAAGCACGTGGGAATCGAGCGCGGGCGACCGAACTGCGTGGCGGCTTCGTCGCTGAAAAGCCCGTTGGGATAGTTGATCTTCATCTGATCCGCGAATTCCTTGACTTTCGGTGCACCGTAGCGGCCGAAGGCCAAGCCCACGATTTCAACCTGCCCGTTGTATTGTTCGTAGAGTTCGATAAAATGCGGAATGCCTTTCCGGCAGGGACCGCACCACGTATCCCAAATGTCGACGATGACGACCTTGCCGTAGTATTGGCGTGCGTCCACCGTCTGACCCTCGGTCGTTTGGTAGGTGAAGTTCAGTTTCTTGGCATCGGCAACTTTGACTGCCTCCTGCTTGGCGCCCGATTGGCCGCAACCGACGGAAGCGAGCACGAACGTCGCCAGCATCAGGGAGAAAAGTGTCTTCATAGTGATTTGCAAAACCTTGTGTGAATTTGTGTTTGACATCATCGTGTCGGCTCCCGAGGGATCAGAAGGTTAACGAAGGCACATGGCCGATTGTTCCAATTCTCAGAAGATACAGATTTCCCGAAGGACTTACAAGCTTTCAGCCGCAATCAACGCATCCCATGTTTGCTCAAGCCAAACAAGAACTTAGAGTTTGGATTGCGGCTCGGAGGAATAGTGCCGAAGGTCTCCAGAAGCTAACCGTACAAAATTCAAAAGCAATAGATCTCCCTCCGGGGTCAAGATCGATTCGGGATGGAATTGGACTCCTTCGACAGGCAGCCTCCGGTGACGTAAGCCCATGATTTCGCCTCCGGCAGTTCGAGCCGAGACCGTTAATGCTTCCGGCAGGCCTTCCGGGGAAACGATCAGGGAATGGTACCGACCAGCGGAAAACGGATTGGGCAGGCCGTGAAAGACCCCGAGTCCGTCATGCTGTACTTTTGTTGATTTTCCGTGGACGATATCGGCGGCACGAACTACTTGTGCCCCCAATTGTAGCCCAATCATTTGGTGACCAAGACATACGCCGAGAATCGGGACTTTATCCAGCATGACGCGCAGTATTTCCGGCATATTCCCCGCATTTTCAGGCCTGCCCGGCCCGGGCGACAGGATGACCCCTGAAGGACCCAAGTTCAAGACTTCGGCTGACGTAATCTCGTCATTGCGCGCTATGATAGTCTCAGCTCCCAGCTTGTTGACAGCTTGGACGAGATTAAAGGTAAATGAGTCGTAATTGTCGAGTATGAAAATCAAAGTCAGGGAAAGAAGCGGAGCGCACCTGGGAGTTTACCAAGTATAGATGACATTTAAGGAAGATATTCAGATGAGAATGGACTGTCAAGTAATTGGTACTCTCAATTCTACGCCTCCCAATCGCGTGGGTCATTGTAGTTCAAGAGTAATTTCTTCACAGTTTCGCCGCGAGCACTTCTTATAGAGATATAAAAAACAGTTATTTAATTGATCATTTGATTCCGGTGATGGAGAGGGCAAACAGCCATGAAAATCATTATTAGTATAGTGACGTATTGACATCGGAGTCCGTGAAGAATATATTAGCTATACTGCGTCTGCAACAACTTGTCACCATGAAAGGATACGGAGCAGTTTTATGAAATCTCTTAAGACCTTGTTTATTTGTTTAACGCTAATGGCCCTCGGCACGACGAGTGCTCAGGCAGCTATTGGCTGGGCCGGCCAGATTTGGCCCACGAGCGGCCAAACTTATCTCCCGACCGACAACATCGGAGTCTACGTGCAGGTTTGGAAGGGCGGCTGTACCGATTCGTTCGGCCCGTGCGCAGACGTTGAAGGCTGGTTGTACTACAAGACCGCCAGCGCCGCAGATTATGATTCTGTAATGATGGCATTCAACATCGACATCGGTAATAACGATGAATGGTGGGGGACGATTCCCTCCAGTTCGACGATAGGTGGAGAAGACACCTACTTCTATGTCAGGATTCGCGACATCTCTGACGGCAGCTGGTATGAAGGCGCGCAGGATCAGGCAGGCAACAGCCCGCCATTCACGCTGCACATTCAGCCGGGCCTCTCGGCAGACGTAGCCGTGACTTTCCGTGTGGATATGAATTGCGTGAACCCTGACTTGTTTGATGGCGGCGTGTTTTTCACCGGTGACTTCCTCGGTTGGAGCATGTGCAATCCGAACGGCGCAATGAACGATTTCAACAACGACGGAATCTGGGAAGGCACGTTTGTCTTCGTGGGCGGTGCGAATCCCTCGATTCAATACAAGTTCCAGCGCAATGACGGCGGCGTTTGCAATTGGGAATGCGGCGGCAACCGGTTTGCCAACATCATCGACAACGGCCAACCGCAGACGCTCGACATTCAGGTTTACTGCTGTGAGACGTGGGGACCGGGAGAAATATCGACCGCAGGTTCCTATTGTGTGAGCCTGTGCTGCTGCTCGCAAGATCTGTGGATTCCTTTGAACACGCCGTATAATCCTCCTGTCTTCACGGATTTCACGTACGTTCCGGGCTGCATTGAGTGTGATGTTCCGGACTGTTCGCCCGGTAGCGGCGAAATCAGCTGGGAGATTCGCCAGGGCGAGGACATGAATTGGTATCTCGTGCTTTGTCTGCTGACCGACGCCAACCGCCAGTTGGTACCGCCGGATGGCGACGACTACGCGGGCTGCTTCTGCATTACGATTGACGAGATTCTGCCCGTGCAGATGGCATCGTTCAGCGCGGTCGGTCTGGAAAGTGCCGTTCGCGTGAATTGGAGCACTGCCACTGAGCAAGCGACCAGCCACTTCATCCTGGACCGCTCGACCGACCTGAATGCCTGGTCGACCGTCGCTCAGCTGCAAGCTCGCGGTGAAAGCTCGTCCGAGACGCATTACACCTTCACCGACGGCAACGTCGTCGCTGGCACGGCTTACAACTATCGCTTGACGATTGTTGACCTCGATGGCAGCCGCACCGTGCACTCGCAGATCGCCAGCGCAACACCTCGCGGAACAGGAACGGTCAGTGAGTTCGTTCTTGAGCAGAACTTCCCGAATCCGTTCAACCCCGAGACGAACATCAGTTACACTCTGGCCGATGCCGCCAACGTGACGTTGAAGATTTTCACAGTCACGGGCGAAGAAGTGACGACACTTGTGAGCCGCAGCCAGACTGCCGGCTCCTATACGGTGTCCTTTGACGCCGCGTCGCTGCCGAGCGGAGTATACTTCTACCGCCTCGATGCCGGAAACTTCACGGCAACGCGCAAGATGCTATTGCTGAAGTAAGCAGGGCCGCATAAGCAATGCAACGGGGCCTCCCATGTGGGAGGCCCCGTTCATATTTAATGAAATCGAATCTCTATCGGATTACGAGGAGCGGTGCGCCTTCGCGCAGGACACGATACAGAGTCAATGCGTGTTCGCGATCAATCTGCACGTCATAGCCCGCTGTCCCGCCGAACTTTGACAACCAGCGATCAAGTTTCACGCGCCAAGAGATTTGGACTGGAATGGGCTGTCCTTCCGGTTTGGAATGAACCAGAAGTCTTGGGCCATGCCTCCACTGTACTTCGAACATCACCGGAATCTCACGCTGCAGGAGCGTAGGATCCATGTCCATAGCTCCGCTAACGATTTCGAGCAGAGAATCGGGGAAGCGAGGTTCGTACTGAAGAAGCTGAACGGAGGCGACGCTATAGACCTGCGCGGAATCGGGATGAAAGTCCTCGATGAACTTCTTGACATTCAGTTTCGTCGTACCGGAGTCTTCTTCCATTTCCCAGACTACGCCGCCGCCTAATCGAATCTCCACCTTTTGTGACTGGGAATCCAGCACAAGGTAGGGAGCATTCGACTTGACGAGCTCGTTGCGCACCGTCAGGAATCGCCACTCTTTGAGCAAGCTGTCAGACTGTGCCAGAGCAGAGTGACTGCTGGCAATCAGAAAGACGGCGGTAAGTCCCCACTTAGTAAACATAGACTCCTGTCCCGATGGGGACACGATCGTAGATGTATTTCAAGTCATCCGATCCGAGTCGAACGCAGCCGTGGCTGACAGACATTCCTAACAGTCGCTCATAAAGCGTGCCGTGAATGAAGTAACCGTCACCAAATCCCATGGCGTAGTCGCCCATAACGTTCGGGTCCAACCGGTCCGAATTGTTGGAGGGAATCGGCTCATTGTCTTCAATGAAGGCCCAGTCGGGCTTGCGCCACCACGGTTCGACGATCTTGTTTTTGATTGCAAAGACACCGCTGGGAGTGTGAAAGACCCATTTGCGGCCGCTCTTGGGATCGGTTAACTCACCCCCCGAACCGGTGGAGCAAACCGCTTTGTATAACACTGAATCCGCCGTGCGGAGATAGGCCGTGTTGCTGTTGCGGTCAATGACGACATACTTCGACTTAGGAACGCTCTTTTCAAGATCCTTGCGCAACTGCTTGACTTCCTTGCTAAGCGACTTCTCATCAGGCGGCGCAGCGAGCAGAGAGTCCATCCGTGCGATGATTTGCGGCTTCGGGAGTTCGGCAGGTTTGCTGGAGAGCGCAAAAGCCAGCGAGACAAGCACGCCGATCACGGCTACAATAATTAGTACGATTCTGATCATTGGAAGCCCTCCAATTTGCGCACGATGGTGACGGGTGTTCCGACCGTCGCGAACTTAAGAATATCCAACATATCACGGTCGTGCAGCGCGACACATCCGTCGGTCCAATCTTTGTTCTGTCCGCCGTGTCCGTGAATTTCGATGAGTTTGCCGATACCCGCTCGTTGTGAGATTCGGCCGGAACGCTTGTTTGCGGCAAAACGCTTTTTGTCATCTTCGTTCGGATAGTTCAGCAGGAGCGCCTTGAAGTACCGGCTTGAGTGAACGACTTTTGTGACGTGATAGCGGCCCTCAGGTGTCGCGCCATCCCCCGCGAACATTTTCTGATACGCGGCATTGAAGCCGAGATCGCAACGATATGATTTTATTTTCTTTCCACCATCTATGAGGTGGAGCATCTTCTCTTCTTTATCAACGATGATAGCGACGTTTCCGTTCCGCCTACTGTTCTCAAGCGTATGCGCAACCCATGTTCTGGCCATGCGAATTCGCTCTTGCTCATCAACATCGTGGTTATTCAAAGCGTCTCGCAGGGCGGCCAAATGTTCTCGGCACTCTTGCGCGGATTCCAGCGCACCTTCCAAGTCTTCCTGCGTCATCAAGCTGATCGCATTTGCCTGGCTCATCTGGGCGAGAGTCCAGAGTTTTTCGGCGCCGTAAAGAGTCAATTTCTGGTCGAGCGATTTGCGCCATAGCGAGAGATCCTCGCCGAGATCATCAATCTCGCTCTTGGCGTACGCGTAAGCGGTCGCGCGACGAACGGCCGCTGAGTCTTCGGCAATCTGAATCAGCGAACGAGCGAAGGCAATCAAGGAATCCGCCGAGTCGTATTTACGGAGCAACGACCAGCGTCCCTGTTGATAGGCCATCTCCTCGCGGGCCTTCTGCATTGCGACTTCGCCGGCCTCAACTTCAGAGGAGGCATACTGTTTTATGATTCCGGTACGGCAGCGGACAAGCGCCGACTCGGCACGAACCATATCTGCGAGAGGCGGAGTATCGCACCCTGCGCAAAGGATAGCGAGGGTGAAGAGCAGAGCAACGAAGTAGAAGCGGGGCATCCGAATAGAGAGAGACTGTTGTTGAGAGTTCTTGGCCGATGAGCATACAGGGAGCCGCACCGGGTGTGCGGCTCCCTGCTTTCGATCACTTCAGATGCCGCATCCGCGGCACATGATTCCTACCTCTTGCCTTTGGCCTTTTCAGTCGCTGTTGCGATTTCGTTGGTAATGTTCGTGACGCGCTGCCTGACAGTCTGCATCTTGGTACGCGCGGTCAGATACTTGCCCTGAGTGAAATCAGCCACAGCAGCATCAAATGCCGTGCGGGCGGCGGACAGATCGCTCTTTATCAGCTCGATGTCAGCCTTGTTGCCCTTGCCGACTGGAGCCTTCATCAACGCGGTGTCAGCGGCAGCTAAAGCAGCGACAAGCTCCATCTGCATGGTTGTGAGTTCATTCTTCAGGCGATCCTTTTCAGCGGCAGCGGCCTGGCCGGCTTGATTGGCCATTTCGGTGGCCTTCGCCAACTGAGCCTTCGCGGCGTCGTAGTTGCGGAACAGCGCGAACTTGCCATCCTGCTCCTTCACTGCGGCCAACGCGGCATTCAGCGTATCACGCGCGGCATTGTATGCCTGACCGGCATACTGATCAGCTTCGGCAGTCTTAGCAGCCTGCAAGGCGGCATTGGCGGCATCTGACTCCGCCTGCGGCGGTTCAGCACAACCCGCCAAGAACAGCAGCGGTGCGACCCAAAGAGCTACAAACAACGTCTTCTTCATGGTGTCCTTCCTAAACCCGGTGGAGTGGATTGACACGGGGTCGTTGCGGCCGGGTAACCTTGGCGGCCCGTGGGCAGACGATAAATCGCCTACCAACTATCTTTCTTGAGCGAATAATAAACAGGAGAAATTTTACCTTGGTTTAGCGGGCAGCAGATGCTGCTCAAGCATAGCCACACCCTCACGTGCCAGTCGCGGCAAGTCTTCCTCGGGCAGCATCGAAGCCCTTCGGCGAAGCAACAGTGCTGCTATTCCGTGAACGGCGCCCCACATCCCGAGAGCTGCAGCATCGGGAGAAGTGCCCGCGAGATATCCTCGACCCTGACATTCTACAATTGTATGTTGCAGCGTTCTGAATGCCCTTCGCCCGAAGCGCCATTCAGACGTTTTCAGTAGTTTGGGCAGCGGCGTGAATAGCATGAACATAAGATCATAATATTCAGGCTCTTCCAAGGCGAAGTCGAGGTATCCGCGAAGGAGTTTGCGAAGTCGTTGGACTGGGTCAGCAATTCTTACGTGATCGCGCTGACGGGTAAAGAGCGAGCGAAAGCCATCATTATGCAGAGAGAAGAGAATGGCGTCTTTGTCTTTAAAATACAGATAGATAGTTGCCGGACTGTATTCGATCTTATCTGCAATTTTACGAATTGAGACATTCTGAAAACCGTCTTCCGCGAACAAAGCTTTTGCCGACTCCAGGATTCTGGAGCGCATCTCTGCTTTTTCCCGCAACTTACGGTCAACTATTGCCACTCATACCCTCTGAACAGTGTTCATTGTTGGAACACAGTATA